>ERZ859738.15-NODE-15-length-126214-cov-2.924603_pt1 | contig 126214 bp, 97 predicted proteins | sample MGYA00510122_ERZ859738 | MGnify/ENA primary metagenome ERZ859738 (study PRJEB30046, sample SAMN00715139) | human gut metagenome | study: EMG produced TPA metagenomics assembly of the A metagenome-wide association study of gut microbiota in type 2...
CGGTGCTCTTCCGGATTGGGACTGTCAGGAGCCGGCAGTGCACACATGGTCTCCCCGGCCCGATCTATGGAGATTGTATCGTCACGCCGCCGACGGGTAAAATCGATGAAGGTGTTGCGTGCAATCGTATAGACCCATTTGCCGAATGTGTGTTCTGGGTTGTAGCTGTCCAATTTTAAAAATACCTTGACAAAAGTCTCCTGCAGCAGATCGTTTGAATCATCGACATTTCCTCCGGTACGCTGGATATATAACTGGTAAATCGAGTCTCGGTAGCGGTTGAAAAGATGTTCAAAAGCGATCGAATCTCCTTTGAGTGCAAATTCGATGAGTTGTTGGTCGGTAGCGACTATGTATTGCTCTATCTCCATATCGCTTTATTGGGGCGCAGCCTGCGGCTCAAGGCCAGGCAGAGTTCACTGAGTGGTGCTACGAGATCGTACAGAATGTAGGTGCCCGCCATTTTACGTTCACCGAGTCGTCTGCCGATACTCCAGATCTTGATCTCGACAATCAGTAAACGCAATAGCAAAACGAGTGCCGGAAGGAGTTTCCACCACAAAGGTAGTACGACCAAAGCTACGATTGCCGCTATAAACAATAATGCACGGGTCCATAGCTCGAAAGCGGTTTGGAATCGTATCTGTAGTGGATAGTATCGGAAGGCGTAGGTCTGTATTTTTCGGATTGAGCGCCACCATCTGAGTCCTCCGTATTGAGTTTCCCGAATGGTCGCGTGTGGATTCATGATGACACTGACGTTGCGACGGGTGACGATTGACTGAATAAACAGATCGTCTTCACCGATGTTCATATTCAGGTAGTTGTATCCACGGTGCGAAAAGTAGAGCGATTTCGTGAAGCCAATGTTGTGTCGGATGCCACGATAGGCGTGTCCGCGAATTGCGGCTGCCAGATAGCGTATTGAGGTGGCTAACCGATTGCAGCGGATGAATCGGTTGGCAAAGCCTTTTTTGATTTCGAGATTACAGTAGCCGATCACCACATCTCCGCAGATAAAGCCTTTAGCCATGATGGAGAGCCAACGTTGCGAGGTGGGGTAGCAGTCGATAGTGGTAAAGAGGAGGTGTTCGTACGTAGCGGCTTTGATTCCAACAGTAAGAGCCAGTTTGTTGCTGTGTTCGTAGTTGGGTTGTGGGTTGATACGAGTCAGCTTCAGATGCGGATATTGCATGGCCATTTCATTGAGTTGCAGGCTGATTTCGTCATCATAGCTGCAATCGACCACTACGACCTCAAACTGATGGTATTGTTGTGTGAGCAGTAACGGCAGGGTGTTTTCGATGAAGTAGTAGGCATTTTCGCGAACAACTACTACAATCGAAACAGGAGGGGGAACTGTATCGGGGGATATGCCTCGATTGTTGCGGAAGCGGGGCAATCCTCCGTAAATGCCCAAATAATAGTAGAGTTGGATAAAAAATAGAATGAGCAGGGTTCCGATGAGAATCCATGCCCACTGGGATTCGAGCACATTGCTCGTGATCAATAGCTTATGGTATATGTCAGAAAAGTTCACGTGACGAGAGAGTGTTTCGTGCAAAGCTACATGATTTCGGACAAACCTCAAAAGAGTAAAGCGACTATCTTCCCGTTAATTTGGGAAATTTATTTACCTTTGCATCATTCGTAACACTTTTGAGTTGGGGTGATGTTGAGCCCCTTGTTCAGATCAAGATCCGCATGAAATTCCAGTTACAGCATACCGATTCCCGCAGCGCAGCGCGTGCCGGAGTAATTAGTACCGATCATGGAGAGATTCTCACCCCGATCTTTATGCCGGTGGGGACCGTTGGTAGTGTAAAGGGAATTTTTCATCGGGACCTGAAAGAAGTTGGGGCCCAGATTATTTTGGGTAACACCTACCATCTCTACCTGCGTCCCGGAACCGATATTCTCGAAAAGGCAGGAGGTTTGCATCGTTTTTGTAGTTGGGATCGTCCTATTTTGACCGATAGCGGAGGATTTCAAGTTTTTTCTTTGGCTGAGTGTCGTAAATTAACCGAAGAGGGGTGCCGTTTTCATTCTCACATCGACGGTTCTTTGCATATGTTTACGCCCGAGAATGTGATCGATATTCAGCGCAGTATCGGAGCCGATATCATGATGGCATTCGATGAATGTCCTCCGGGTGATGCGGAGTACGGTTATGCCAAACAGTCTTGGGAGCGGACGTCACGTTGGTTGGAGCGTTGCTTTAATCAGTACGAAAAGACCCAGCCGAAATATGGCCATTATCAATCTCTGTTCCCGATCGTGCAGGGGTGTACATATCCTGATTTGAGGTCCCGTTCTGCACAATTCGTGCAACAGTTTAATGCGGATGGCTATGCGATTGGCGGATTGGCAGTAGGTGAGCCAGCGCCGGTGATGTATGAAATGATCGAGTTGGTCAATTCGATTTTGCCACAGGATAGACCTCGTTATTTGATGGGCGTGGGAACTCCGATCAATCTGCTCGAGGCGATTGAGCGGGGTGTGGATATGTTCGATTGTGTGATGCCGACACGTAACGGTCGAAATGGTATGCTCTTTACCAGTGAAGGGGTAATCAATATTCGTAATCGGAAATGGAGCGATGATTTTTCACCGATTGATCCGATGGGACACTGTTTTGTTGACACCTTTTACACCAAAGCATATTTGCGCCATTTGGCTATTGCCGGAGAGATGATGGCGGCTCAGATTGCCAGTCTGCACAATATTGCCTTTTATTTGTGGCTGGTGGGTGAAGCCCGTAAACAAATTTTACAAGGCACCTTCCCTGAGTGGAAGGCCGTCATGGTTGAAAAACTATCGCGTAGGCTATGAAGTTGAAATTTCCGGGAGTCAAGATACTCGACCGTTACATCATGCGTAAGTTCCTCGGAACTTATATCTTTGCCATAGCCCTGATCATTGTCATCGTGGTTATTTTCGATGCAGCCGAAAAGATCGATGACTTCATTGAGTTGAAGGCCCCGCTTTCTAAAATTGCCTTTGCTTATTACGTCAATTTTATTCCCTTCTTCATTAACCAGTTCAGTGGACTGTTTACGTTTATTGCGGTCATTTTCTTCACGTCGAAAATGGCCTATCAGACCGAGATCATTGCGATTCTGTCTGGAGGTGTGAGCTTTAAGCGTTTTTTGTGGCCCTATTTCCTCAGTGCGGCTATCATTACTGTGGTCAGTTTGGCATTGAACCTGGTGGTGATTCCGATTGCAAATACGCATCGATTGGATTTTGAGATGCAATATCTCAAACGCATGAAAAACATGAAGTACGACCGGCATATTTATCGCCAGATCGAACCCGGTACGTTTGTCTATATCCGGGACTTTCAGGGGCAAACCAATGCAGCGGGCTATTTCGTGTTGGAGACCTATGAAGATGGTGCTATTGTTTCATCTTTGGAGGCAAGCAATGTAAAGTTTGATGCAGAGACCGGGCGGTGGAGTGCCCCCAAGAGCATTATGCGTCACTTTGAAGATGAAAAAGAGATCTTTAATAATACGCAACCGTTGGATACGGTGATCAACCTGAAACTGAATGAGCTGGGGCGTATGCAAGATGTGGTGACCACGATGAATATTTCGGAGCTGGGCCGCTTTATCAAGCAGCAGAAGGAGAAAGGCTCTGATATGGTGCCGCATTTTCAAGTTGAGTGGCACAAACGCTTTTCTGCCCCCTTCTCGACATTTATTTTGACGTTGATCGGAGTCTCGCTGTCGTCGCGTAAGGTGCGGGGAGGTACCGGTCTGCATATCGGTATTGGCATTGTCCTCTGCTTCTCATTCATCCTCTTTAGTAAGTTTACGGATGAATTTGCTAAAGGCGGTCTGTTGCCGCCGGGTATTGCGGTTTGGATTCCCAATTTGATCTATGCTTGCATTGCGGTATATCTCTATCGCAAGGCTCCTAAGTAGTCGAAAATTCTTTCATGAAAGCGGGGCCGGACGTGTGATTGAAGTGTCAGGTCAGTAAATTCGCATCCCCGTTGTAAGTTTGCTTCCTTATTCATGGACACAATAAAAAGCCCGAAGCGCAATCGGCAACCTTTGCCAATGCTCTTCGGGCTTAAATGTGATTGTCTTCCCTTAGGCTTAGTTGCCGAACGGAATAGGCATTTTCAGTGTCTCGTTTTCAGTAATTAGACAGTTTGTCAATTCGAGCTCTTGCTGATTATCCGGTAAATTGATTCGGGTGATGCAGCCCGCATGCAGTATTACAGGAAGGTTGTTGATAATGGTCTTGAATGAAATATCCGAATTGTTGAAAATGTCCAACGTCGAGATTTTTTTCTGCTCGTTGCGCGAAACAAGGGTACTGCTGAGTGAGGCCTTCACCAGTTCACTGAGATATTGAGCCGGACCGATCAGTAAATCATGGAAGACGACAACAGTCCGTCGAGCAAACATGGCCTCTTTGATCCCTTCGACTGAACGTTCTTTGGCAAAGACTAAAGTCATTTGTCGGGGCATGCGCGATGAACCGTATTTGGTGACAATTAGACCGTGTGCGTCTGTTCCGCACAGATAGGCCAAATTGTAATCCCGGCACCATGCAATAGCTTTAGGATGGTATTCAGGTCCGTTAATTAACTCGATGCCGTGAATCTTATTCTCTTCAATTAACTTTTTGTGTATATCGTACATGGTAACCTTGTAGTCGGGCCAGCCGGGATGATTCCACATAATGAATGCGTCTTGTTCGATCGCAGCGTCAATAGCCTTCAGCGAATCGGCAACATCCAAAGCATTCGCGTCCTTTAAAAAGAAAACGTTGAAATGTCCAAAAGGTTTGTAGCGAGATATTTCAGCACCCGGAATCACCAGAATCCCCATGCGATCACCCTGTTTTTTCGCAATTTGGTAGGATTGATTGTGGTCGCCCTTTAGCAGTCCGTTGCGTACATTGGGGCGATTTTCAATGTGTTCGGTGATAGCGATGGCATCCAATCCTTCGCTCCATGCCTCATCGACGCGGACGGAAGGCCATACCGCACCGTCCGAATAGGCTGTATGGATGTGCAGGTCACATTTCAGTGTGATGTATCCCGGAATGTCTGGGATGCGGATGTAGTTTCGGACGTTCGTATAAAAGTGATCGATGAATTCAGGGGTGTCATTGGTTGGTGTCGGGGTAGGTTGAGCCGACAATAGCCCGATGTTTAGGAGCAAACACCACGCAGTAAAGTACAGCTTTTTCATAGGTAAATAGTTTGAGGTGGAAATTGTTGTTTGTGAATTATCTGTTGTAATGACGTAATTATCACCAAATTTATTAATAAAAACAGAGAATCGACTTTAACTTATAGTGAAGAAAAGATTATCAGTTGAAATTTGGTCCAACAGAGAAGAGCAGTGTATGTAAGGATATAAAAAAGATAGAGTCAATCCTTAGGATTGACTCTATCTCTGTAATGGAAGTATTGACTGATTAGAGTGCTTTTACACCCGAATCAGAAATTTCGTATGCATAGTTTTTGTCACCGACGGTATAGCGCAGTATAGGATTTTTACCGCTTTCGTCAAGTGTAAACTGGTTGGCACCAGCAGCCTGATCTTTCAGTTCGGTCGGATAGAAAACAGTTCCGATTACAGTAGTCTCGCTCGGAGCTTTTACCGTGGTGTAGAGGCAAGGAATCCAAGAGTATGGAGCCTTTTCTACAATACGGTAGTAGAATTGATTCTGTTTCGAAATGGTCAATGGAGCACTGCACATTGCACGCATCTCCATGTGAGCTTTCTCTCCGTCGAGTGAAGCATAGCTTCCGTCAGGCGCAACAGCCATGTTGATATTGGAGTGGAACAGCAGGTCGATCTGTGCGTCTTTAGCACTCTTGATCTTGTCAAGAACCAGAACGATATTATTCTCTTTGTCGAGAATCAAAGTACGTTTCCAACCTTTGAGCTCTACACCGGGATAAGTTTTGGTTGCATCCATCTGGGTGTATGCGTATGTAGGCAGTGACTCGAATTTGGTAATCTCACCACCGATGCCCTCTTTCCAAGGCTGATTTTTACGTTTAGCGATGATCTGCTCCTCACCGTTGACCAATACAACATTGTGACCCAAACTGCGGATGTTGAGGTAGTCCCAACGACCGTCATCGAAAATGAACATATCGTAGAACTCTTGTGAGAACTCGCCGATAACCGATTCCCCTTTCCAGGTCAGGTTGAATGTACCTGCGTCGAGGTGTCCGTGGTGGGGATCATCGTGTTTGCCGCATTTGGTTGCAACCTGCAGATATTCATCACCAAAATCCTTACGCATGAAAGCCCATTCGATGCCAGGGAAATATTTAGAGGCATCGGCAGGTTTGGCAGCTGGAATATTGGTCGGGATAGGCCAAATCAGATCCCAAATGGTATTGATGGCGTTGTTACGTACACCACCGAAAGCGCGTTGTTTGTAATCACCAAGGAAGGTGTCGATATAATACATGGCAACCCCATCGCCTGTTTCGGCAGCCAGTTTGCCATACATGGCCGGAGAACCGATCGGTCCACCGATACCTTTATCGCGTACACCGCCGTCGTTGAAGTTACCGGTCATGCCAAAGAGTGCAAAGTCAGCCGGAGCCTTTTTCACACCTTCGATTTCGAACATGTTGATTTTTCCGTCAGTGAGTCGTTTCATGGCGTCCATAAAGATCATGGCTTGGCTGAGGCCATAAACGGCATAGTGACGGCCCTCTTGCCAACCACCTTCAGGAGTGATGTTGCTCAACATGCCTCCGATACCTTCGACACTGCGGATCACTACGTCAGTCAATTGAGGATCTTCGTTCAGCAGGGTGAGAGCCGCCAGACCGAGACCGTTGTAGCAGATACCAGACCAGTTGCATTTGTATGCGGAGGCCCACCATGCATATTCATAGTTGTTGCGTACACGCAAAATAGCCTGTTCGAGCAGACCATTACGAAGACGATCGCGCTGAGCTTTGTTCAGAGCCGGGTAGATCCAGTCGTAAGTGAGAGCCAAGTCGGCAGCTGCGTCACCAACCCAAATATCGAATGGGAAAACGACCTGATCATCTTTAGCACCATAGGGCCATACACGCTCATACAAGGTCTCAAAGCAGTGTGCACTCAATCTCCAGGTGTCCATTGCGCAGAGTTTCGAAGCCAGTTCATAAGAGCGTTGAGCGTAAACGGTGTCACCCGTGAACTGGTATAACAAGGCGCAGATGATACTTCCGTATTGGTAGTAGTTCTGATAAGCTGCATGATCATCTTTACCGGTGAAACGAGCGCGGATATCATTCATTGCGGGTTCGGGGGCGTTGTCTACGCGGAGGTAACGCTCTCCTTCAAGAACCAGCATCTGATAAACCGTTGCTGCATGTTCATCTTTTTTGATGTTGTCGAGAATTGCATTCTTTCCGGCTTCGTCAAAAACCAGATATGGGTGCTGCAGATTTTGAGAGGGCAGCGCGTTGCAAATCTCTTTGTAGTTAGTTGGGATAGCAGCAGTGGTAACAGCGGGACGGTTATCCTGCTTGTTGGCTGCCAAGATCGTCATCGGGAGCAACAAAAGCATCGAGACGGTGGTCAGGAACTTGGTTCCGAGGCGGAATCGTTTCATGAATCAGTATTTTTTGAAGTTTGGTTTGAATTCCGTTTATATGAAGTCAGTTCTTATCTACAGTTATGTCGTTGACAGAGGTGTTAACTGAACGTGAAATCAAGTTTGAATCTGAGGTATCCAAACGCATACTCTCATATTCATGCTCTTGCAGGCTTCTTTGTGAGTCGTTTTTTTACGGCCTCTATAACACGATAGTCATGCTTGAACTTGAGATACAAAAAATATCAGCCTGTTCTTTTTTATCCAACGTGTTACCTCTCAGTTTGGTTAGACTCCTCATTTACAACAAAACGTCTGAAGCCAATCGTTTATTTTGCCTGACGTTTGCGGTCTGTTTCGTTCAGCAGAATCTTGCGCAGACGAATGTGTTTTGGGGTCACCTCTACGTATTCGTCCTCTTTGATGTATTCCAGCGCCTCTTCCAGCGAGAAGATCACCGGCGGGGCAATGGATACCTTTTCATCTGAACCGCTGGCACGCATATTGGTCAACTTTTTCGATTTGGTCAGGTTGATCACGATATCGTCCGAACGGGTGCTCTCGCCGACTACTTGTCCGCAATAGATCTCTTCACCCGGGGAAACGAAGAAGGTTCCACGGTCTTGGAGTTTGTTGATTGCATAGGCATAAGCCGTTCCGGTCTCCATGGCGATGAGGGAACCGTTGGTGCGCATTTCGATATCCCCTTTATAAGGTTCAAAACCTTTCAGACGGTGCGAAATGACCGCTTCGCCGGCAGTTGCTGTCAACAAATTGCTGCGCAAACCGATGATACCGCGAGAAGGAATGTCGAATTGAAGCCGTTGCCGGTCATGAATGGTTTGCATGTCGGTCAATACTCCTTTGCGTTTGGTGGTCAATTCGATAACTTTTCCTGCGCTCTCTTCAGGTACATCTACAGTCAGCTCTTCGATCGGCTCGCATTTCTGGCCATCGATCTCTTTGATGATGACGTGGGGCTGACCTACCTGCAGCTCATATCCTTCACGACGCATGGTCTCGATCAACACTGAGAGGTGCAGTACACCACGACCATATACGATGAAACTATCGGAAGAGGTGCCTTGTTCGACGCGCAGGGCTAAGTTCTTCTCCAATTCACGATCCAACCGTTCTTTGATGTGGCGCGAGGTGACATATTTGCCATCTTTGCCGAAGAAGGGCGAATCGTTGATGGTAAAGAGCATGCTCATGGTCGGCTCATCGATTGCGATCGGATCAAGCGGTTCCGGATTTTCGTAATCACAGATTGTATCGCCGATTTCGAATCCGTCGATACCAACCAATGCACAGATTTCGCCACATTCAACCTGTTCCACTTTGGTTTTACCCAACCCTTCGAAAACCATCAAATCCTTGATGCGAGTCTTGATCATAGTCTTGCCGTCGCGTTTTGCCAAAGTCACCGGCATGCCAGCTTTCAGCGTACCGCGAGTAACCTTACCAATAGCGATACGACCTACGTATGGAGAGTATTCCAGGGAGGTGATCAGCAATTGTGGTGTTCCTTCTACAACGGCCGGAGCAGGAATGTTGTCGATGATAGCGTCGAGCAGCGGAGTGATGTCGTTGGTCCGTTCTTTCCAAACGTGTGACATCCAACCCTGTTTTGCACTACCGTAGATGGTGACAAAATCCAACTGCTCTTCCGTGGCTCCCAAAGTGAACATCAAATCGAATACCTGTTCGTAAACCTCTTCGGGACGGCAGTTTGGTTTGTCCACTTTGTTAACTACTACGATCGGTTTTTTGCCCAGTGCAAGGGCTTTTTGCAATACGAAACGGGTCTGAGGCATGGTTCCTTCGAAGGCATCGACCAGCAACAGTACACCGTCACACATATTGAGAACCCGCTCTACCTCTCCACCGAAGTCGGAGTGGCCCGGGGTGTCAATGATGTTGATTTTGTAGTCATGGTAAACAACTGACACGTTTTTTGACAGAATGGTGATGCCGCGTTCACGTTCGATGTCGTTGTTATCCATGATCAGTTCGCCGGCTTTTTCATTGTCCCGGAAGAGATGTCCCTGCAGGATCATCTTATCGACTAACGTTGTTTTACCGTGATCGACGTGGGCAATGATCGCGATATTGCGTATTTTCTGCATATATGAATTTTTTAACGGACACAAAGGTACGAAATAAATGGGGATAATTTATCTTTGTCTGAGGATCGTTCTCCTGAAAATGCGGTTATAACGGTAATTTTTATGCTTTGGCAGCATGATTGCAAGAGATTGAAGCCGTTAGAGTAATTTATGGTGCCCGTTTCGGGTATAACCTGTTGGATTATGAGAGAGATTATTGAAGTATCTCGCCTGGGCAAAGAGCCCTCGCGGATCGTGATTGGCGATGTGGTCAATTCTTTGGAAAATTATTTGCCCGAAGGTAAACGGGTGATTGTGATTGCCGACGAGCATGTTTATCATACATATCGATCTATTATCGGACGTTATGATTATTGTTTGATCGGCTTGGGTGAAACCAACAAAACATTGGCTACTGCACAGCGGCTGTATGGTGAACTGCTGAATCTCGGTGCTGACCGCAGTACGTTTATTTTGGGCTTTGGAGGGGGGATTGTCACCGATGTGACCGGTTTTGTAGCTTCCACCTATATGCGTGGTTTGTCGTTCGGTTTTGTTGCTTCGACCTTGCTGGCTCAGGTAGATGCGAGTGTCGGTGGAAAAAACGGAGTCAATTTCGAAGGTTACAAAAATATGGTTGGCACATTTAACCAGCCTGATTTTGTACTATGCGACCTTTCGCTGCTGGATACGTTGCCGGAGCGTGAATTTAAATCCGGACTGGCCGAGATTATCAAGTCGGGATTGATTGCTGATCCCGAGCTGTTCAAACTGTTCGAAACTCATACCCTGAAAGAGTTTCGTGAAAATCGGACCTTGTTGCTGGAGGCTGTTCATCGGGCAGTACGGGTCAAAGCCGATATTGTTGAACGTGATGAACGGGAACAGGGAGACCGACGTAAATTGAACCTGGGGCATACATTTGCTCACGCCATTGAGAAGAGTACGCGAGAATATCTGCATGGAGAGGCTGTTGCAATTGGCTTGGTGATGATTGCTGCACTTTCGGTACAGCAGGAAACATTGACTCAGGAGGAGGCAGATCGAGTACGGGCTGTTGTGGAGAAGATGGGGTTGCCGGTACAGTCTGGAGTTGAATTGCCACAGCTGTTGCAGGCACTGAAACTCGACAAGAAAAAAGCGGCTAAATCGGTCAATTTTGTATTGATGGACGGATTGGGATCGTGTCAAATTCAACCTTTCACTTTTGGCGAGATTGATCGTATTCGATTGTAAGAGAATCTGTTATGTTTAATGCGCTTTAGGCCTGTCGATCAGTGCGATTGTGTGAATGTCGCATTGTGACAGAGGTGCATAGGACGGTGACGTGAACGCACGAGTGAGGTATGGCGTCACTTCTGTACTGTGTGTTGTTTGGCTGATAGGTGGCGCAAGGCGGAGAATTGAAAATATGCAATAAAAAAGCAGGGTCGTTGGCCCTGCTTTTTGTGTATATGGTTTTGACTGTTTTAATCCTCTACTGGAAGATTAAACGCAACCTTGCGCGAGCATTGCGTTGGCTACCTTCATGAAGCCGGCGATGTTGGCTCCTTTGACGTAGTTGATGTATCCGTCGGGTTCAGTGCCGTATTTTACACATGCAGCATGAATGTTGCGCATGATGCCGTGCAGACGGTTGTCCACCTCTTCGGGTGACCAAACGAGCCGTTCAGAGTTTTGGGTCATCTCCAATCCGGAAGTGGCTACACCACCCGCGTTGGCTGCTTTGCCCGGAGCGTAAAGAATCTTGTGTTGCTGATATACTTTGATGGCTTCAGGAGTGGAAGGCATGTTGGCTCCTTCGGCTACACAGATGCAACCGTTCGCTACCAGCATTTCGGCCTCTTCACCGCTCACTTCGTTTTGCGTAGCACAAGGCAGAGCGATGTCGCATTTTACGCTCCAAGGACGCTGCCCTTCGTAATAGGTTGCTTCTGGATAGCGCTCTGCATACTCCTTAATGCGACCGCGGAAAATGTTCTTCAGCTCCAGTACATATTCCCATTTTTCTTCATCGATACCTTTGGGATCGTAGATGTATCCTGAAGAATCAGACAGAGTAACAACTTTGCCTCCCAACTGTGTTGCTTTCTGTACGGCATATTGAGCCACATTACCAGATCCGGAGATGGCAACGGTTTTGCCTTTGAAGCTCTCTCCACGGGTTGCGAGCATCTCCTGTGCAAAATAGCATACGCCATAACATGTCGCCGCGGTACGCAACGGGCTACCGCCCCATCCCATGCCTTTACCGGTCAGTGTGCCGGTAAATTCGTTGCGCAGACGTTTGTACTGTCCAAACAAGAAGCCGATTTCGCGTCCGCCAACACCGATGTCACCAGCGGGTACGTCTGTATCCTGACCTACGTGACGTTGGAGTTCGGTCATGAAGGATTGGCAGAATTTCATCACTTCGTTGTCAGATCTGCCTTTGGGGTTGAAGTCCGAGCCTCCTTTACCACCACCCATGGGCAGGGTGGTCAAACTGTTCTTGAACACCTGTTCAAATGCGAGGAATTTCAAGATGCTGAGGTTAACTGACGAATGGAAACGCAAACCGCCTTTGTATGGGCCGATCGCGCTGTTCATTTGTACGCGATAACCACGGTTGATTTCGATTTCACCTTTATCGTTGAGCCACGGAACGCGGAACATTACAACTCGTTCGGGTTCTGCGATTCGTTCGAGGATTTTCATTTTGGCAAGTATCGGATTTTCCAGAATGTAAGGTGCCAAGGACTCGACCACTTCGTGAACGGCCTGATGGAACTCTTTTTCACCTGGATTTTTCGCGATGATCTTGGCCATGAAATCATCCACGTACTGCTGAACATGTTTTTCCATTGTCATATTGCTTCTTGTTTATCGTTATGTGAGGACAAATATAAGATAGGGTGTTATAATTTGCAAATCGCTGTGTGGTAATGTGTTTGTTTGTGATAGGAATGTTAAAAATTACACATGTAAAAATCCTAATAATTGAAGCCGAGAGGTGAATTTTGGTTCAAAATAATAAGTTGAAAGAGGAAAAATCAAATCGAATTGTAATTTATAAAATTTTTTAGGAAATATTTTAACGTAGCGATTTTATTAGGGGTTGAACGTGACGTCGGATTGAGTTTTGGAGATTAATAACGTATAGAAGTTATAGATTTTCTGTTCGTTTTGTAGAGAATGCTTAAGAAGTGTAACTTGAGCAATGGGAAAAGGTGTTTTTAACAGCCTTTTATAAGAAAAACATAACCAATAACCAGGAGGAAGTTAAGAAGTGAAAGGTCGTTTTGTTGTGGTAGGTGAGAGGCCCAGGTGTGTGGAGTAAAGAAAGGGCATCGTGTGTGATAGGATGTGATAAGAGCACTGTAATGCTCCGTGTGATGCTTTCTCAGTATTGTATAATTCCAACAGCAGAAAGCTGTCGAAACAATGTGAGCTCTGAGTCAATCAAATTAATGGGTTTCGGCTAAAAACCGGCGACGGATCACTTCACCCACAGGGATTCCTTCAACTTTGCTTTGGAGCCAGGAGAGAACATCCAGATAGTAGAAGGTCCTACGTTCGTATGGGTGATGTTCGTATGGTTTAAGCGTTTCGTACAGTTTGCGGAACTCATCTTTCAGGTTGCTGGCATAGACTGAATTCAGCCGTTTGAGGAAATGCATCATCTCCTTTTGAACTTGTTGAAGGTCATTCATTCTGTCCAGGAAGACGTATACAGCACGGATCTGGTAATCGATATTGTAGTCACTGCCGGATTCGTAGGAGCAGATCAGATTGAGAATTCGTGCATAACATTGTAGATCTCGGCGGATCTGAGGATCGCGGGTGCTAATGATCCGTTTGAGATAGCTCATACAAGAATCGTAATCTCCACTGCCGAAATAGAGGCATGCAATTTTATAGCAGAGCAGCATGCGGTGGTGGATGTCCAAATGTTTTTTGTAGCGTTGCACGAATGCTTCCACCTCCGGGATGATTTTAATCCCTTCGTTGAATAACCCCTCGTAAAAATATTTGTTGATTTGGTGGGTGTAGTGGATCTGCAAAGCGATCATGCGGGAGTTGTCACTGACGTTGTCGATACCCGCAATCTCCTGCTCGAAGGTGTTGAGGGTTTGAGCGAACCGTTTATAACTCCGTAACAGGAAAAGACTGTCCAATAACCGTGAATAACCACGCATATAGGCATCAAACATCAGCCTTTTCATTTGGGGGTGTTCGTCGAACAGCGCGATCCAATGGCGGACATATTTGTAACACAACAACATGTTGTGCAGAATGTAATGATACCATGCATAGGCCTGATAGAGATAAAAGCGTTCGGTAAAAGAGAGTGTCTCTTCAGGTAATGTATCAAATTTGGATAACCTCTGGCCATACACATGGATAATCAGATCGATATCTTTTTGGGTGCGGGTATACCCCAATTGGAGATATAGACCGTAGAGTTGTGTGGCGATATTGGTCAGTTCGCTGATGTGCGTGATACGGTTGCACAATGTGTCTGCCAAACGATTGAGCTTTTCACTTTTGGAAATGATGCCTCGCGTGGTGTTTTGGGTGTCGATCATTTTCTGGAGATCGATAAAATCAAGAGCCATCGTGAATTGCTCCGTTTGAAGCGCCTGTTCCGCTGCTTTGTCGAGCAGTTTGGAACTTTGTTGGTACAGCCCTTTGTTGTATAAAATCCGGGCGAAATCGAGCTGTTCATGCAACTGCATGTGCAAGGAGTGCTGCACCTCCAACAAACGGATACTAATTAAGATCTGCTTGTAAAGGTGTGCCTTCATGTTAGGCAGCTGCTCTTTTTTGATCGGGCAGCGTTGCAGGATACGCTTTTCGTTGTATTCATCCATCCCGTCGAGACAATCGAACAGGGTGATGAATTTGGCTTGCTGATTCCCGGACAAACGGGTAGCATAGAGTTTGAAATTCCGTTTCTCGGCTTTACTCATGCTACGGATCAGTTCAAATACGGGCTCCTGTTTGGTCGGTATCACTGCCATGGATAAAGAATTCTATCTTAGCAAAAATAGGCAAAAGTTGGCAACATACGAAATAAAATCCCTATCTTTGAACTCAATTACAAAATAATACGAACTGTATATTATGTCAACTTCCTCCCGTTATGCTGGACGTGGCGTCTCCTCGTCGAAAGAGGATGTGCATGCCGCAATCAAAAACATTGACAAAGGGCTTTATCCTAAAGCGTTTTGTAAAATTATCCCCGACCGTCTTTCCGGAGATCCCGATTCATGCCTGATTATGCATGCTGATGGAGCCGGAACCAAATCCTCTTTGGCTTATGCTTACTGGCGTGAAACAGGAGATTTGTCGGTATGGAAAGGCATTGCACAGGATGCAGTTGTGATGAATACCGATGATCTGTTGTGCGTGGGGGCTGTCAGTGATATTTTGCTGTCGTCAACAATCGGGCGTAACAAACGCTTGGTTCCGGGAGAAGTGATCTCGGCGGTCATTAACGGTACCGAAGAGTTTTTACAAAATATGCGCGATTTGGGAGTCGGTATCTATTCGACAGGAGGTGAAACTGCGGATGTGGGAGACCTGGTTCGTACGATTATTGTCGATAGTACGGTAACCGCCCGGATGCAGCGGAAAGATGTGGTTGATAATGCCCATATCCAAGCAGGATGCTGCATCGTAGGACTCAGTTCGTCGGGACAGGCTACATACGAAAGCGAATATAACGGCGGTACAGGCAGCAATGGACTGACCTCTGCACGTCACGATGTCTTTTCGAAAGAGGTGGCCCAGAAATATCCTGAAACTTTCGATGATGGCATTCCATCAGATCTGGTTTATACCGGACGTTATGGCTTGACCGATCGGATCGAGGGATGCCCGCTTACTGTAGGAAAGTTGGTGCTTTCTCCGACACGTACCTATGCCCCGATCATCCGTGAAGTCCTCAAGGAGTACCGTGGACACATTCAAGGCATGATTCATTGCAGTGGCGGCGCACAAACCAAGGTGTTGCATTTTGTAGACAACCTGCATGTAATTAAGGATAATCTGTTTGAGACGCCGTTGTTGTTCAAATTGATTCAGCAGGAGTCACAAACCCCATGGAGTGAAATGTACAGTGTCTTCAATATGGGACATCGTATGGAACTTTATGTGGATGAATCTGTGGCTAACGATATTATTAGCATTTCGAAGTCATTCAATGTCGATGCCCAGGTGATCGGTTATGTTGAAGCTGCCGACCATGCCCAAGTGACTATTAAGCACAATGGGGCAGAGTATGTCTATACGAAATAACTTTGCGGCAATAAATTAAGACTTGCAAGATTAGTATTGATTTTTTGTTGAAAATTACACGGGAGGATGAATGTCATTCTCCCGTTTTTTATTGAGTGCACTCATGGTACATCGGCAAGCATGATGTGAAAGAGATTATAGTGATAGTATCAATTAGGGACTTAAATTGATATTTGGAGAAGACGGTGATTTGGTGAAATAAATTGAATTGCTATGGTCTGTGAGAATATGTAATGTTTCTTAAATAGCAGGATAGCAGAGTGACGTGTTCAGATCATATAAAATGACGGATGGTATAGGTATAAAAAAATAGTAAGAGGTTCTAAACCTCTTACTATTTTTTTGTCTGTAAATCTGACGTTCGCTAAATTATTTAGCAGCAGCGGTTGAATCAACAGCGGTTGAATCAGCAGCGGCAGCAGCAGCAGCCTCAACAGCAGCGATTGAATCAGCAGCTTTAGCAGCAGCGATTGAATCTTCAGCAGCTTTCTGTGCACCAGCGTTACCGCAAGAAGCGAACGATACGAATGCTGCAACAACAGCCAGCATCAGAGCTGATTTAGTAAAAGTTTTCATAGTAAAAGAAAATTAGTTAGTTATTTAATTCGGGGACAAAGGTATAAATGTTTATTAAGAAAAGAAACTTTTTTTGCAGAAAGTTTCGTCGAAACTACATTTTTTTTGCAATTATCCCACAACCTTATCAGTGACTTACTTGGTTGAGGGTGGGGAGGTTGAGTCTTCGTCAGCTACTCGGCAACCTCTGAAGAGTGGCTTTTTTCAGCTGCAGTTGTAGGAGCTTCTCCGAATAAGGAAAGCGGGATGTCTGTCCGGATGATAAAAGCTTGGTCAAATGCACTGTTGATTTTCCCCCAAAGGATGATCGCCTCTTCTGAGGTCAGGCAGTTGCCAACCGATACGCTGAAGTAAGGCGCTTCATATTTCCAATATGCGGGAATGTCGGGGTAAATTTCATTGAAACGGGCTTTTGCAGCCAGTGCTGATGAGCGTGCATTTTGACCATTATCCAGGAAAATACGGACACGATATCCCGGGATGGTTGCTCCTGTAGGTTGTACCTGCATCGCTTTAATAGCGGTTGCGGCACTGCCATGTTCAATAGCCGTTACTCGGGTCTGGTAAGTAGGATTAGCTTGGGCGGCTTGCCGCTTGAACTGATCGAGAGTCTGTCCACTGAGCGGTGCTGCTGTCAGTAAACACAGTGCGATGAATCCTCGAAATCCATATTTTTTCATAGTCGACTGATTGATGACGTTGTTCCGTGTATAAAAACTTAACCGATTGTGCCATCCGGTTAATCAAAACAGGGTTACTCAAACATTTTTATTGATTGCTATTCTGACCTCATATCTACTTTATCAAAACTGTCATGGTTGGTTCGTATGTTTCGTTCGCTTCCAATAACCGAAAATTGTTTTGATATGATCAGATTGTCGAATAATGCAACCTTGTTTGTTTAGTTGTGCAATGAAAATATTGCAGATCAATCCTGTATAATCTGCAAAATAACATTAAAATTATCAGTTACAAAAGTATGGTATGATACTTATTGTGCAAATTGTGCTTTGAATAACTCTTCTATGTTGATTCCGCTCTGTCGAGCCAATTCATCGAGAGACATCTCTGGAATGTCCCATTTTTTCTTGACCCAACCCGCTTTGACGGTAGCATGCCCCGAGACAGTGACTCCCTCCAATCCTTTTGTGAATACGGAGTACATCCCCAGTGCGCCGAGAGGTCCGTTAAAACGTACTGTCAAAGGCAAGGTGACGATTCCATCGCTTTTGCGTGGTAACACGGATTTATCCCGTAGAGTAATCGATAATAGTTTAACGTTTGTTTTGTTCAGATCGATTTTCAAATCTGTCAACGTAATGTTGTGACTCGATCTGTTTGCAGTATTGATACCAATATCCAATCCTACTTGTGAGGTTGATACTCCTTTGATTTGGATTGATTCAATTCCTCCGAATGAGATCTTGTCAGGGTTGACACACGAACTCATCAGGACTGTAACCGCAATGAGTGTTAATAAAAGTATCTTTTTCATGGTTTTACTCCGTAATAGATCTGTGCGATTCCTCCCCAGAGGTTTGTGATGCGGCACTGGGTGAAGCCGGTGTCAGACAATATTTTGCAGAAGCGTTTGCCGTAAGGGAACTCTTCCACCGATTGAGGCAGGTAAGTATAGGCGCTTTTGTCGTGTGAAATCAGTCGTCCGATTGTAGGCAAAACCCGATGGAAATAGAAACGGTACAGAGCTCCGAATATTTTGTTTTGGGGCATGCCGAATTCCAAAACAAAAACGGCTCCGCCTGGACGCAGTGCCCGGAATATTTCGGACAGACCCTTTTCAATGTTTTCGAAGTTGCGGACACCGAAAGCGACTGTTGCCGCATCGAAACAGTTGTCCGTTACCGGTAGGTTCTCTGCATCGCCTTGTTCTAGGGTGATGCGTTCAGCCAGGCCTGCTTGCATCACTTTATGGCGTCCGATTGCCAGCATCTGTTCCGACAGATCGATGCCGGTTACATGGGCTTTGGGACAGTTGCGGGCCAGCAGAATGGCCAAATCGCCGGTTCCTGTGGCCAGATCGAGGATTGTTGAGGGGTGTGAGGCTTTGACCCGACGGACCACTTTGCTTCGCCATTGACGATCCACTCCCATCGATAGCAAATGGTTGAGTCGGTCATAGCGGAAGGCAATGGCGTCGAACATGGTTCGTACCTCCTCTTTTTTGCTTTGTGCAGTATTGTATGGTTTCATTTCAGACTATTCGAATCGAATGCTCTTCTCCGGCAAAATTAGTGAAATTATCATCGTCGGCAAGGACAACAGCGCAACGATAAACAGGAAGGTGATCAGGTTAATCAATGCCCACCACCCCCAGTCGATATAGATGGGGACGACGGCCAAAAAGTATCCGGCCTGGTCGAGATGGACGAGCCCTGTCCAGTGTTGCAGCAGACAGAGTCCAACTCCTAACAGGTTACCCCAGAACATTCCTTTGAGAATGATAAATGAGGAGCGTATGATAAACATTTTTTGCAGGGATCGGTTCCCCATTCCGAGGGCTTTCAATACACCGATCATCGAGGTGCGTTCGAGCAGGATAATCAGCAATGCGGTGATCATGTTGAAAAGGGCCACCACCAACATGACGATGATAATCACCGCTGCGTTGACGTTGTGGGCATTGAGCCAGTCGAAGATGGTGGGGTAACGTTCTCGGATGTTGATTACCCGCAGCGAGTTACCTTCAGCCGGAGGAGTGTTGAATACCAGATCGTCAATGGCATCGGTGAAGGACTCGAGTCGTGAAAAATCGGTGGTTGTGATTTCGAATCCGGTAATTTGGGTGGAGTCCCAGCTGTTGAGCCGTTGTACGTTGCGGATGTCGGTCAACACCATCATTTTGTCCAGCTCATCGAATTGGGTGTCGTAAATTCCACGCACACGGAATCGGTCTCGACGAGGCGGATTCTGAATAAAGAGCATTTCGAGCGGATCGTCCACCTTGAGTTGCAGCATGGCGGCGAGTTTGCGCGAAATGAGAATATCTTTATACCGGACGGTATCCCCGATTCGGGGCATTGAGCCCTCGATCAGATTGTCTTGGAAAAAGGTCCAATCGTAGTTTGCTGCTACACCTTTGAGGACTACGCCCTGCATGGCGTCATCGCTGCGCAGAATGCCTGCTTTGATGGCATAAGGGTGGATGCCTCCGAAGTCAGGTAATTTTTCGATCAATGGAACCACCGGTTGGTTGATCGAGATCGGTACCGTTTCGTAGGAGGTGTTTCCGTCGAGGTTGACGATTTGGACGTGGGCACCGAAACCGGTCAATTTAGCGGTGATTTCATGTTTGAAGCCGAAGATGACGGCCAGTGATATGATCATAACGGCCATACCGATCGCTACGCTTAGGGTGGCGATGCGGATCATTACGTTGTTTTTTTGCCCGCCATGGTTGAAGGCTATTCTGCGGGCCAAGAAGTATTCGAGGTTGATTCGGCTCATTGTGGTTGCAAGATAGAAGTTTCCGCTGAAACCGCTACAAAGTAACGTAAAAAATCCATACATTTGTTTTATCACGAAAGCAGAATATTATGAGCAAGATCGCATTGATTACGGGGGCATCGTCGGGGATCGGCGAGGCAACTGCACGCAAATTGGCCGCAATGGGGTATGATTTGGTGATTACAGGTCGCCGTTGTGATCGTTTGCAACGGTTGAGCGATGAGCTTGAAGATCAGTGTAAAATTAAGGTGCACGCATTGGGTTTTGATGTGCGGGAGCGGACGCAAGTCGAATCGGCTATCGAGACGTTGCCGGAACATTTCCGTGCGATTGACGTATTGGTCAACAATGCAGGGTTGGCGTCGGGCCTCGAACCGATCGATGAGGGTGATCCGATGGATTGGGATAAGATGATTGATACCAATGTCAAAGGACTGCTTTACATAACCCGTGTCGTGTCACGCATGATGGTCGAACGGGGGCAAGGTGGATTGATTGTCAATATCGGTTCGATTGCCGGAAGTCAGACCTATGCCAATGGAGCTGTCTATTGTGCTTCGAAACATGCGGTCCATTCGTTGAGTGAAGGGATGCGGATCGATCTGCTCAAACACGGCATCAAGGTGAGTGAGGTGCGTCCCGGTATGGTGGAGACCGAATTTTCAGTAGTGCGGTTCCATGGAGATAAAGAGCGTGCCGATAAGGTGTACGAAGGGGTTAAACCGCTTTGTGCAGCTGATATTGCCGAGGTGATCGGCTGGATCGTTTCGTTGCCGCCGCACATCAATATCAACGATATTTTGGTGATGCCGACTCAACAGGCGGATTCTCATTATACATACCGTGTTCTGTAGCTTTTCATCGTTAGTGTTTCCGATGGGAAAGAGAATAAAGAGGTATCCTATCCTGCGCTTCTGGTCTTGTATCGGAAGCGCTGTTTTGTTGTGTGCCTGCACCGGACGGAATACTACCCAGGTGCAATATCAGGCTGCTGAACACTCTGCTGTTGTTGCAGATCTTGCACAGGATGAGGGCAAAGATATGCAGGAGCAGTTAGCGGACAGTTCTTTGAATTCATTGGCTACGGAGCAAGAAGGTCAGCTTACAGATGAGACCGTTGCAAGAATGGACGCTTCATTTGGAGGAGACGTCGATACTCTTTCTGATGCCGAACGGAGAATGATTGAAGCGGGTCTGGTGGAGATTGTACCCAATGATTCGACCATTTCGATCCATTTGGTCTATGCTACGCCCGACAATTTTATGGGAAAGGCGGTCTATGGTGATTTGCAGCGAGCCTATCTGTTGCCAGAAGTAGCATTGATGTTGGAGCATGCAGCAGAGTTGTTACATCGAGAGAGACCCGATTTGCGGTTTATCATATACGATGCAGCACGTCCTATGTCGGTTCAACAGCGAATGTGGAATTTGGTGAAAGGAACCTCTAATTATATATATGTCTCCAATCCTGCTCGAGGTGGAGGATTACACAATTACGGTGCTGCGGTCGATTTGACGTTGGGAGATCAATATGGAAGACCGTTGTCGATGGGAACTCCGTTTGATTTTTTCGGTCCAGCAGCCCATATTGATCGGGAAGAGGAACTTTTGGCCAAAAATTTGATAACTTCTCAAGAGTTGGAGAATCGACGCTTGTTGCGGCGTGTAATGCGGCAGGCTGGATTTATTCCGTTGCGTAGCGAGTGGTGGCATTTCAATGCGATGAGTCGTGCAGAGGCCCGAGAACGTTATCGGGTACTTGAGTAGGGAGGTATCTGGACATTTGAACAAAAGGTATAGTAATTTTTCTCTTTGTCTGAGAAATGTTGCCCAGCTCATAAAAAGCAATAAATTTGTAACGGCAACGTTACTACATTACCAAAGTAAATAACCCAATAAACGATTGATTAGAATTAGAAAATGATGATGAATCCAGGTTTTATATTGATTATCATTATTGCAGTAGTCGGTTTTATTGTACAGGCTAAACTGCAATCGGTATTTAAGAAGTATTCGCAAGTCATGTTTCCATGTGGATTGACGGGGCGTGATGTAGCCGAGAAAATGTTACGGGATAATGGTATTTATGATGTGCAGGTGACTTGTACCCCCGGACACTTGACCGATCACTACAATCCGGCAACCAAGACTGTGAATCTGAGTGAAAGTGTGTATAACAGCAATAGTGTAGCCGCTGCTGCAGTAGCTGCACACGAGTGCGGACATGCCGTACAGCACGCACGTGAATATGCTCCGTTGAAGATGCGTTCGGCTCTGGTGCCTATTGTGCAGTTTTCGTCGATGTGGTCCACTTGGGTGATTATCGCAGGTATTTTGGTGATGAACACTTTCCCTGCTCTCTTTTGGATCGGTATTGCGATGATCGCCATGTCGGCACTGTTTAGTCTGATAACCTTGCCGGTAGAGTACAACGCTTCGGCGCGTGCCATGGATTGGCTCGAAAGTACGCACACGTTGGTTGGAGAACAAGTAGGACAGGCTCGTATCGCTCTGTCGTGGGCTGCACGTACCTATTTGGTCGCAGCTCTGTCGGCTATTGCGACGTTGATCTACTATTTGGGCTTCGCTCGTCGCGAGTAAGTTGTATAAGTGCAAATCGAACAATACAAGGGCATCCTGTTCGGGAGTGCCTCTAAAGAATTGCAACAGTCTGAGAAATTAGGCTGTTGCATTTTTTATGGTAGGATGAGGTAACGAAAAGGCAACGGTTCTATTTTCCGCTGCTTGCGTTGGCGTTCACAATCTCAAATAACCAGCATAAAGATAATAAAATTATTGCACGAGAAAAAATATCACCTCGATAGCCAATAACAAAATTGGCTACTTCATACCGATATTGTTTTATCTAACTGTTTATTATAAACTATATCAGTTTTGTAAATTTCGAGTCTTATATACTATATTTGTAATTATGACTGATCTTAATGTTGTAAAACCTTGTTTGCGATGGGCCGGAGGAAAAAGCTGGCTTGTCAAACACCTTGATAATTTATTGCCTAATAATGGTTTCAACAACTACCATGAACCATTTTTGGGAGGTGCATCTATTTTTCTTTCTATCAGACCTCAAAATCTCTCATATTTATCAGATTTAAATAGGGAATTAATTGAAACTTATATTACACTCCGAGATCATCCTAATGAAATTATAGAGATTCTGGCCTGTTATGTAAACAGTAAAGATTATTATTACAAAATACGAAAATTAACCCCACAAACAGAAGCAGAAAAGGCAGCAAGATTTATCTATTTAAATCAAACCTCCTATAACGGGATTTTTAGAGTTAATCTGAAAGGGGAGTATAATGTTCCTTATGGTTATCGCAAAAAAAACTTTTTGGATAAAGATACTCTCCTTGCGGTGAGCAAAGCTCTTGATGGAACCATTATACAACATGGTGATTTTGATATCGTACGGAATAATTTAAGACCGGGAGATTTAGTATTTCTAGATCCGCCGTACACTGTATCTCATAATGATAATGGGTTCATAAAATATAATCAAAAGATATTTTCTTTAGAGGATCAGATACGACTTAGCCAACTGATTAATCATATAAAAGAGATAGGGGCCTATTATATCTTAACCAATGCTGCACATAGTAAAATAGAGGAAATTTTTAATAATGGAGATACTCCTTTAAGGTTAAGACGAGCGAGTCTTATCGGTGGAACAAATGCCAAGCGTGGGCACACTACAGAATTGATATTCACTAATATAGTCAGATAGTTTATTATGGAAGAGGAAATTAAGCATAAGATAATGGATTCTCTCGTTTCAGGATCATGTATTTCTCCTGTCATTTTAAAACGATCTAAAGATTCCATTTTTGAAAGTATACCTTATGAGTTAGTGAATAAATATCAAGCTGACGGGTGGAGTATCTATAAAGAATATAAAACTTCAGTACGAATGACAAGACCAAAACCTTTAGATATAGCATTTGAGGATGAAGTTTGGTCAATGTTTGCAAAAATGGGATTTACACACTTAAATAAAGATCGCCATTTTAAACTTCCATATTCAGATAATTCAAACTTAACACAACAAATTGATGTTTTTGCTGCCGATGAAGAAACTGTTTTAATAATTGAATGTAAAACAACTGGAGGGGAACCCAAACAGAGTAATTTTAAAGAAACTATTGAAGCAATAGGTGGTAAAAAAGAAGGATTACTTACAACCATACGGCATCTATTTCCTAATCATAAGTATAAAGTAAAGTTTATTCTAGCGACTAAAAACTACTATTTATCTCCGCAGGACACACAACGCTTAGATAATTACGGAATTATTCATTTCGATGAAGAAATAGTGAAATATTATACTGATCTTATAAAGCATTTAGGAATCTCTGCTAAATATCAATTGTTAGGCAGTCTATTTGAGGGTATGACTATTCCAGAGCTTGATAATAAAATCCCCGCTATTAAAGGAAAAATGGGGGGACATACATACTACTCGTTTTCTATAGAACCTGAAAAATTACTTAAGATAGGGTATGTTCTTCATCGGAATAAGGCTAATAAAAAATTAATGCCCACCTATCAGAGATTAATTAAAAAATCCCGTCTAAAGTCTATTCAGGAATTTGTTGAAGGAGGAGGATTCTTTCCCAACTCCATAATTATCAATATCAATACTGAAGGAAAGAATTTAAGATTTGATCAAGCGGAAAATCAAATTGATAGTGCAATATCAAGAATAGGTATTTTGTATTTGCCCAAAAAATATAGATCTGCTTATATTATTGATGGACAACATCGTTTATACGGGTACGCTGACTCTGAATATAAATCTAAAAATTGTGTTCCTGTTGTTGCTTTTGTCAATCTTGACAGAAAAGAGCAAGTGCAACTCTTTATGCAGATTAACGAAAACCAAAAATCGGTTCCTAAAAATCTTCGCAATACACTTAATTCAGATTTATTATGGAGTTCAGATAATAAAAATGAACAAATCAAGGCTCTAAAACTACAAATAGCGCTGAGTTTGGGCGAAGAGCTAAATTCGCCTTTATACGATAGGGTTATTATTGGAGAGAATGCAAAAACTTCAACTCGGTGTATTACAATCGACACAATTCGTATAGGCCTAGATAGAGGTAATTTTTTCGGAACATTTGAAAAGAATGCAATAAAAATAGATGGAACCTTTTATAGAGGAGATAACGATTCAACTTTTGATAAAATATTCCCTTTTTTGATAAAATGTTTTACTCATATAAAAACATATCTACCTGAAGAGTGGGCCAAAGGAGATGCCGGAGATGGTTTTTTAACGATTAATGGAAACATAGAGAGCCTTTTAAGAATATTCAGCGACATAGTAGATCATCTTGTAAAATCAAAAGGTATCAACCCAAAATCTGATACTGTTGATAATATTGTCAATGAACTAACTTATTATTTAGACCCATTGATCGATTATTATCGAAATCTTTCTACAGATGCGAAATTAGAAATAAAGAAAAGCTACGGTATAGGGGGGAGAACTAAAGTATGGCGTACGCTTCAACGAGAGATAAACAAACAACGGACGGACTTTATTCCTGAGGGGCTAGATAAATATTGGAAAGATGAAGACAAGCGTTTTAATGAAGAGTCGTTTAAATTCATTCGAGATATCGAAACTTTCATGAAAGCAGATTTTCATCATCGTTTAAAAGAATTTTATGGAGATCAATGGTTTCAATTAGGAGTGCCTAAAGCTGTGTATGACAAAACCCATGCATTGTCTGCTGAAAAAAACTATGAGGAGAAAACGGATAAATATACGCCTTGGGATTGTTTAACATTAATTGACTATAGACGAATTGCTATTTATGGGAGCAATTGGCGGGATCTTTTTGAAAAACATTATACGAAACCGGGAGAGGAAAAAATTGGCAATAAAGACCTGAAAACAGAATGGATGCAAAAACTAGAAAAAATTAGAAATAATAATTTTCATTCTTATAGTGTCAAAGAAGAAGAATACAACTTCTTATTAGAGCTTCACGAATGGTTAATTGAGAAAAAAGTTTCAAATAATATAGACTAATAGCATTTTTTCGTCCTCCGGGTCTTGCTTTGCTTCCCTCCTTTCATCACGACCGCCGCACAGTCCGCACCCCAGCCCATTCCAATCGGTAGCGACCAGCAAAGGGACAGGGAATATAAGATGCAAGGCCGCCCGTAAGGGCGCTCCGTATAGCCTTGTATCTTATATCCCATGTCCGTATCTTTGCCTCCGGTTGGAATGGGCCTTACCCTGACTTCAGAGCCACTTTCTTTCCCTTTCTTTCACCGCTACCGTTTCTGCCCTTTCGACTTCTTTTTCGGCAGGGCGGCTAACGCCCGTTTCACGTCGTAGCGGGGTGACTTCGGTTTTCTCGGATCGCTCCAATCTTCCTTATACGTTTGGTCCGAGGGCTTCTCTTTCCACAGGTAGGGCCTTGCGGTCTGTCCTGTACCGTACCATTGTACGAGTGCGCGGACGACGAAACCTCCCTTTATCAAATCCCTGTCCATGCGGCGCATGGTGTATTTGCCGTATCGGACCCATTCGTTCGGGTCTTGCCCGACGTAAGCGCTTCCGTGTGTCAGGTTATCGTCCATGACTAAATAGCCGTCGAAGGTTTTCCCTTCGTACTGCATTCCTTCGGTGTAAACGGGCTGCCCGTCCTTTATCTCGCGCACCTGTTCGTCCGTAAGCCGTATGCCGAATATACGCGGGTTCCGGGCGGACTGCCTCTGTCGTTCAGCTTGCTCAGCCTGTTGTTGCCTTTCCCGTTCTGCCCGGTTCGCTTCGATACTTTTGCATAGGTTTGCGTAGCTGAATTTCCGGTCTACCTGCGATGCTTTAAGTGTCCGTCCCTGCATCGTAAAGGTTATGCCCTGTATCTCCTTTCGCGGGTCGCCGCCCCGATGGATGAATGTAGTCGTTATGCCTTTATCCTGCAACCGTTCCGCGAGTTCCGGTAAGGACAGGCAGCTCGGTAGTATCGCCTTTACTGCTTCGTAAATCCCGTATTTGATTTTATCGGGGTCGTGCAGCTTCTCGACCTTTACATTCTGTTTTCCCTCGGAGAAAGTAAGACCGTATTTCTGTTTCATGGTCTTGCAGACCGCTACGCTCCGAATCCTTTCGTTATGGCTCCGCACCAACTTCGTATCGTACTTTACCCGGTTGTAAAGGATATGCAGGTGGGGATGCTCCGTGTCGGTATGCCGCACCACGATGTACTGCGTGTCGGTGATTCCCATACGCTGCATATATTCGCGTGCAAGGCCTGCCATAAATCCGTCCGTAAGCCTCGGCGTATCGTCCTTGTGGAACGAAAGGGATATATGACCCACGACCTCGGCCTTCTCGGGCCGGGCCTTACGCTGGAAATTGAAACTGCCGATTAAGGAACGGATGTCGGACAGCTTCACTCCGTCGCTATCTATTATACGGGCGTGGCCGCTCTTTTCGAGCAGGTATCGCACGGCTCCGCCGAACGATTTACCTGTTACGATTTTCGCTATCATCTTTTCGCTGTCCAAAAGTTAAAATCTTACCGCTTAAAATAGCTTCGTATCTCTGCGGCCAACCGTTCGTAGAACCCGACCAGCATGACAAGGCGGACTACGATGCCGTCCATTCCTTTTTGAGCGTTGGCGATCCGTGCCAGTTGGTTCAGGTTGTTTCCCTGCCGGGCGAGTTCGGCGATAGGGGCGAGTATTTCGGACGGCACGCGTCGTGGCGGTTGCTCCGTAAGTATCTTTTCCCGGCAGTAAGTCGCCAGATCGACCCCCGATGTTTTTGCCTCGTCTTGCAGTCGGCGTTTTACGTCCGGCGTGACATGGAATTTGACCTCTGCGGAGCGTTTCTCGGCTGTGGCTTTGGGCGGCCTGCCGCCTCCGTTCTTACCTGTTCTCATACTTATGGCATTTATGGTTTAACAGGCGGCGACACACACCGTACCGGCACCCCCCCCCCCCGCCCCGGGCGGGGGGGCGGGGGGGGGGCGGGCGGGCGGCATCGCAGATGCCGAGGGTCCCGTATCCCCTGCGACCGACGGGAGCGGGAGATGGTTCGGTGTGCGACCACAGGTAGTCCGCCGAACGGGACAGCCCCGCAGGGCAAGGTTGCCGGAGTCTCCGAGAAAACTCCAAGGGGAGGTTTTGAGGGCCTCCGGATACAACCTTGCTCCTTAAGGCTTCAGAAAATGCCGATGCCGGATTATCAGATCCGAACGCGGCACGCCGGACCTCTTCTTGAATCCCCGTTGCACGGAATCGGCAGGGGAGAAGAACGATAAATACGGGAAGACCGCTCCTGATATACACGCCAGAGTATTGGCGAGAAACTCGTGAAGTTCAGTTGTCGGGCAGGGATGGATAAGCCCTAACAGTTACCCGAACGGATCGGGTTGTAACGCTCCAGACTACGGACGTTACAAGATTGCAACGCTGCAGCGTTGCAGTTCAGCGGGGAGGGTATCCGACATTCGGATGTGCTGCGAAATGGATGTTCATGGCTGTGCGATTTACGTTTGTTTACTCAAACAACGCTGCCCGCTGCGGGTTGTTGCGTCCATGTTGGATATTGCGTTCCGTTGCCATCTGTTGCCGCTCGCGTAGAAATTATGCAAAATATCGGAGCCAACCGCTGCCATGGCGAAGCCAACCACTGCCACCTCCGTACAATTGTACAACTTGCCGTATATCGTAGGCGTTACGAGTAGGCAGACCGTCCTGCAACGGCGGTTGAAATACACAAAAACGCATTACGATGAAAAACCGGGCGCACCGAATCCGCGATGAGTGAAAACCATCCGATCGCACACACAGACAAACCGATTGTTAAACCGAAAAACAATGAAACGATGGAAAAGATAATATGCATCGGGGAGAAGACATGAACGGTTCTTCTCGACCAGCTGAAAGAGTTGTCCGTCCTTGCCTTGCAGGTACGCCGCCGGTTCGATCCGCAGACCTCGGACGGTTACATGGACAGTGCAGATGTCTGTCGGGTATTGAACATCACCAAACGCACTCTGCAAAGCTATCGGGATAAAGGCATCTTGCCCTATACCCATATCGGCGGCAAGTTCTTTTACCGGGAGCGTGACCTGGCCGACTATCTCGAACGTAGAACCGTCAAAAAACAATAGTCATGCTCGACTACCTGAACAGCGAGAGCGAAGAGGTGAAAACCGCGCTTGCACAACTATCCGAGGCGAAACAGGCGTTGCAACAGGCCAGGGACAACTACCGTCCCTCGATCCTGGATGAACGTTACCTTACGGGCGAGGAGGTCTGTCGCTATCTGCACGTCTCGCCGCGCACACTCCAAACCCTGCGTGACACACGGCAAATCCCCTTTGCCGTTATTAGCGGGCGGGTATTTCTTTATCCCGAGAGCGGAATACGGGAAATCCTTCACAGAAATTTACAGTCTGTCGAAAAGCTTTTCTAAATATGTAGTTTTTTTTTATTATAGTATAATTAGTTATCTATCTTCATAGAGATACAAAATATTTTTTCCTCTGATAACTTTTATTCGATAAATATTACCAGAAATTTTGGTATCCAAAATTCAAATTGTGGAGGACTACGGGAATAAAGTATCTCTAAGCATTCGTCTATTGCTGCTGAGAGGTAGAATGGAGTGTGGTTTTTCTTTTATTATAGGCTTCTAAAAGTTCATCGGCAGGAATTTCTCGCATCAATTCTACACATATCTCACGGCATTGTGCAAAAATATCATTACTATAGCGTACTTTCAATAATTCATCATCAGGAAATACTCTTTCTACTTGTCGTTTAATAGAATCTTGCAGTAATGTAAAAACAAACGGGAAATAAACACTATCTACCAGCTTCTTATATGATATAATATCCATATTCTGTCTGCAAGCCCGCACAGAATCACACTTCCCGTTAGCCATGGTAACGAATGAAATTAACAGACGTTCGTATTTTTGTTCGTTCGTTTCCTCCGAGTCAGACACCATAACGACTGACGGTGTTTCTCCTCCGGCATAGGAATTCTGTGATGGCTGCTGAGCCCGCCATACGATCCATCCGATGCTGATACACAAAATCACGACTGCAACACATACAATTGGTCTGCGACAAACCGCTTTCTTTGAGACTTTGCAAGGCTCAGAACATTCCTCTCCCGAACAAAAATCACTCCACCCTGAGAATCCTACATAACGAGCTAACACAGACAAGGTGGACGGACGTGGAACTGTCCCTGGTTTGAGATATCCGAACAAGCGTTTTAATGTCGACACACTAATCAATTCTCCTGTTTTGCTCTGAATGTCTACAGATAGACGTTCGTAATCGGTAGGAGAATCCAAAGTTCGTCCGAATGCAGTAACGACCGCATTCTTCAACCGTTCGATATGTTCTGTTTTCTTTTCCACTTATACAAAGATATATTTTTCAGTAATGAACCGCAATGCACCGTAATGGATTTGGGTGTCCTACAAGTCAAATATACATTTGTGAAATAAAAGCAGTCCAAACATTTATGTTTTGTGCGACAGAAATCTTATATTTGTGTCATGCATACGATAAAACGTATGTAACATAATATAAGACACGTGAATCTTAGGATTCCCAGGACAACAAAACCGCCAATTTTGAGGTGACGAAATCGTTACCGACTCAACCCGGGAAGAATAAGCACGGTCTGCACTGACATAGTGCGGACTGCTTGTTTTTCTATTTAGGGTTGAGAGCGCTTGGCGGTGCTTGTTGTCCGGATGGAAGGCAGCAGGTTCCGCACTTTTTTTATTATATGTATAATGATGAAAGCTCGTATTTGTATCCATGACCATACAGGCAAGACTCCGATAATCAGAGACGTTGATCCAAGATTAACAGAAACATTGCCCATCGAAAGGGACACAGACATGTTAATACAAGCAACTGGATTATCTCTTTTAAATTTTTACCACATGATTTATTTGACAAAATTAAAATTTTATTGACTATGAAACTCAAGGCAATTTTCAGTGTATTATTTACCGTCTCATTATGGACGACAAACACATCAATGGCACAAACCATAAAGACCTATAATGGTCCATTAGAAAAGCCAGCGTCAATGATTAGTTCAATACGGTCTGACATAATAAATGCCACGTATCAATATTACGAAGATGGCGATGGGAGAGTTTGGCATGGCACTTTTTATACTTCTAATGGCTCCCCATCATTATCAGTTGCACGTGCAAAAGTATCCGGACATTATGAACATGGGAAACAGACGGGACAATGGACGGAAACCTGGTTGGATAATATAAGCGGGAAAACGAGGGGCCTGTTAAAATACAGCTTTAAATCCGGGAAGTTGAATGGAGCATATACTTTCCAAAGAGAAGGTTTATCAATAAATACTTCGTTTAATGAAAATAAATTTACAGGTACATTAACGGTAACCACCACTTATGGTTATTCCATCAAAGGGCAATTTGATGAGCAAGGACTGGCCTCCGGCGAATGGATCGAACAATACACGAGAAGAGGCATACAGTACATAAGGAAATATATATATGACCACGGTATCGCAATGAGAATTGTAGAGTTTGACAATTCAACCGGAACAAAAACAGTGTTACTGGAAGCTACGAAGAGTGATTACGGGACGATTGTCATTGGCGACCAACATTACAAAACAATATTAAACGACTCTGGTTCCAACCTAATATACGACTATATCCCTTTGGGAAACTCTTCTGAGAGTATGTTCGATTTTCTCGAAAATGAGATGCCCTTGTACCACTGGATAGAACAACCGTTCGTCGGACTGGAAAGAACCGAAGATCCCTCACAGACAAAACAGGAGATTTACCACACTGTAGAGCAGATGCCTCAGTTCCCGGGCGGTGATGCTGAATTGTTGAAATACATCCGTGACAACATGCGTTATCCGCAGGCTGCCTTGGAGAACAACATTCAGGGTCGAGTTATCGTACAGTTCGTGGTTGGCAAAGATGGTAACGTAACCAACGTACAGGTGCTGAAAGGCGTCGATCGTCTTTGCGACCAGGAGGCCGTTCGTGTGATCGAGTCGATGCCAAGATGGATCCCTGGTAAACACAACGGGCAAGCCGTACGCGTATATTATCGGGTACCAGTCTCTTTTTTTAAGGAACAGTAGCGATAGCTAATTCAATTATCATAAAAATATAGCACATTCCATAGTTTACCACCATTAAACATGTGTTATCCGTGCATTATTCATCACGAACATTCCTAATATGAAAAACACATTGACTATTGTACTGGCCACCTTAACTGCCATTTTAACAGTATCGTGCAACTCACTGCTCGAACCAGAACATGCAGATAGCACCTATCTTAAAGGTTGGATCTTTCGAAACTGTATAAACGATGATTACAGAAAAAGTTGTGTGAAGGATTTCAGTGCAGAGGATTACGACTTTTCCTCTACGCCAAAGACTCTGTCTGAAGCCTGCCTTGCTTTTCTTGAGGAATGTACGGATGACAGGTATTGGGTAAGTAATTATGAAACATGTACGAACAACATTGTGGATAAGGCTCGTGAAATAATTGACAGCGACCAAGATTTCTTCGACATACTATATGGGAAAAAGATACACAGCGAAAATATTATAAAAATCTTCCGACAGGATCCAGAAGCCACTACAACAATGCTCACGAATATGACGAATCAATTCTTTGCTTTCGTCGAGAATTTAGCACAGAGCGAAGTAGATATGCTGAACTGGAATTTAAACATCGATGCCATAGCAGATACTTACACCGGATATCTTGTCGAATATGAAATAGGTAGCGGTTTTTATGTATTACTTGATCTGATCGAATACGACAACGAAGATCGTTACACCTGGGAAATTTTATACACCGGAAATTCACTGACCGAATTGCATCAATGTTATGAATAAACCTATGAAAAAAAACTGTCCTTACTGTGGCGAAGAAATTATGGCTACGGCCAAAAAGTGTCGTCATTGCGGTGAATGGTTGCCTATTGAGCAAACAAAGACGGCTCCTTCCAACATCCAAATTCAATCACAAGTTAATGTTGTCGAAAATTGGAAAAAACTGCCTAATGCAGGAATGCTACAATTAGCCTGTTGGATCACGATTGTTCTCGAGGGAATAGAGCTGATGCAGAGTTGTTCCACCGAGATATTCAGTTTTCTGACCCCAATTTTCGAATTCTTTGCCGACAACATACCAGATTGGATAGTTGTAATCGCCCTCGGTATTTTGTGGTTTATACTGATAATGGGATTACGGACTTATTGCCAAATTCGAAACATCGGCAAAATGCCTTTTATTGCTTTGGTTTGCTTGATGGTAGGGGCGTATCTCATTACCTTAACCGGATGTTTTGTTGAAGATGAGGATTTAGCCTTATCATGTCTGATCCTTTTTGCGTTCCCTTTAATAGTTGCCTTATCTATTCTGGAACTCATTATCGGGATAAAGTTACATAAATCCGACTCCACTCGTCGCCTCGGGGTGTGGTTCATGATTTATGCTATAATACCTATTGTCGCCATGATTGTTGAACTGGGTTTGTGGAGTGGAGAAACACAAATGATAGTGACCTCGATTGTAGAGTTTATCATTACGACAGCTGTGCTCCATGAATTGGCGGCGGTGTTCGGTAAATGACATAAGATGCTAACTTAACCTTAAATTATATAAATATGGAAACAAAAAAATGCCCGTATTGTGGCGAGGAAATTCTTGCCGTGGCAAAAAAATGCAAGTTCTGTGGAGAATGGTTGAACGATACCCACACAACCGAACAAATTGACTGTCCGATATGTGCTGAACGGATTGATGCCAATGCTACTGTATGCCCGTTCTGTCATGAACCTGTCAATCCGAGTTCAAATACGGCCGAACATACCAAACCATCATCACAACATCCTACAAACGACTCTACAGGCATGGCTCCAACGAAGAATACGGCCTCCATGTCACCCCGCACTTATGTGGTAGAAACAGATGAAGGAGACGCCGTATCCCAAGGCCTTTTCGAAACCTATCTCTGGAATATCATAACTCAACATTATGCTGATTTCAAAGGTTCTATGGGTCGTAAGGCATACTGGATGTATATATTATTATACGGGATGTTTAGTTATTTGGTTTCGATAGGCCTTATGCTATGCAATCCTACGCTCGGATGGGTAGTATACGCTATTTTGTGTTTGGGCTTTCTGGCACCTACATTATCTGCCGCAATACGTCGGTTGCACGACATAGGAAAGAGCGGATGGATGATTCTTGTTGGATTGATTCCTTTAATCGGTCCTATTTGGCTGTTAATTCTCTTATGCAAAAAAGGAGAAAGTGAATCTCCTCGTGCTAAATGGCAATTATCCGATACGATTCACGCAAGTGTTATGGCCACCATTTTGGTATTAGGAATTATTACATCAACAATAGGTGGTGAAAAATATTATGTTTACGAGGATTCTGATTGGACTCCTAACTGTGATTTCTCTTGGTTTTATGCAGTAGCATCAGACAATAAAAAAGATACTGAACCCAGTGAATATATAGATCGTTACGGAGCACAATTAATTGTAGCTGCGGAGGAACCTTTTGGAGAAGTACGCAAGATTATTTCATCGGTAGATATTGCTGCCAGGGATTCAAGGGTAGGGAAAGATCTTCATTATGAAATCTTTCCGTCTTCCATCGACCCTTACTTGATATATTTCAACTATTGGATGAATGGAATGGAATTCCCTTTATGTGGCAAAGTAAACAGTAAAACAGGAGCATTTGATCTTTTTAATGGTACGATCATAGGAATGCTTTCCAATGGAAAATATGATGGATGTTACGTAAGAGTCGATTCTGGTATCCCTGGCATATCTAACGGCGTTAAGATATACAAGCAAAGTCCTGTAGGTGAAAGTGCAACTCCATTATATGTGTACGACTTTCGTCAAATTGGAGGCTCTAATGAAGTATTTGTATTTGACAAAGAAAAAGCAGCAGAACTTATTGAATCTTTAGAGGATATCCAATAAAAAGTAACTATTAACATACATCTAGCCACTTAATAAAAAACAAAATGGAAAACAAAAAACAGTGTCCCTATTGTGGCGAGGAGATTATGGCTGCGGCAAAAAAATGCCGACACTGTGGAGAATGGTTAAACACCCAATCTCCATCAATAGAAAATTCTGTTGTAATAAACAACAATCAAGGAATAATTATTGCCGACAAGTTGGAAACATCGATATCAACCTATATCGCATCACACTCAAAGAAGTTTAAAACGATATTTCTTATAGGCTACAACTTGTCTGACGATATAATTAAGCAACATCAAAAGTACGCATCAATTAAAGGCGACGAAAAGGTGTTAATGGCCGTAAATAAAATCGTTCTATATCCGTTCGGTGGAGTAGGAATAATCGTTACCGACAAATTCTTGTATTACAGATTGGTAAATCATAACTTCAAGATAATTCCTCTTGTTACAATGTTCAAAAAGAAACCTGTAGGCAAGATTCCTTTATCAACTATTGAATCGCTATCTGTCGGTGCAGACGTAATGACAATCGGGGGAGAATACTTCGGCAATCAATTCATTGTAAACGGACAAGTAATCGGATTGCTTCCTTTTACCGCATTTAATAGAGATGCTGCTGCCGAAGAATTAAACCAAATTTTCAAGGCATTCAATCATAATGAATAATTTCCGTTTTTATTTTGATTGCTATACTAAAGCTCGTAAAAAAACAATTATCGTACTATGTATAATAGGAATTCCATTGAGCACATTAGCCGGGAGCCCTTTCTTGTGGTATGCAATGGAGTATCAAGCAGAAAGCTTTATATGGCAAATTCTTGTAAAAATAGTTTTATATATTCTTTTCCCTACAACAATGGTGTTTGTCGCAGGATTGATTGAAAATATATTGGGGAAAAGAATTTTAAAATGTTTTTTCAAAAGAGTAAAAAAGGAGGATTGATCATCCTCCTTTTTTTTACATATTATAATTGATGAGTTAACTACTGTCGGCTTTTCAATCTTTAGGTGCCTTGGGGTATGCTGTTCAAACTCTTCTCGATGAACAAAGTATCATTGAACAGAAATTTTTATAGGAATGGGGGCTCATATATACGGGTACAATAAGAATAGGTTTCGAGAAAAATGCTGTTGTCTATAAGTGATATAATTTTTCTAAACTGTACTCATGATTCATTTTACAAGTAAGCCGGGCTATCAGTATAGCTCGGCTTACTTATCCAGAAGATCGATGTCGTTTATTCAACACATAGTTTGTCTAAAGTTTTTTATCTTCAAACTATACAGAAGAACTACGGACGGTCTTTGGCGGTTCCCATTACAATGATATTCGTTTAAAGTATGCACTACCCATTCCCTGAAAGCCTTTGCCCGGTAGGTTCCGGCGCGGAAGCTCATGTAGATAATCACCTCGAGCCCATACAGCGTTCCGAAGCCGCTTTGCCCGTTCCAGGAAGGATGGGTTACATCCCCTTCCCGTAATATTCCACTTCTGAATGCCGCCCGCAGATTGTTTCGCACCGTGGTCTCATACACGCCAAACAACCGTGCGATTTGGCTCTGTGTCATCCAGACATTGCCATCGACCAGCCGGACCGAGACCGTACAAGGCCCGTAGTCGTTCTCGGTTATCTCAATAGAACCGAGATCTTCTATCTGTTTTTTCATTGTCAGTTCTCTTTATCGGGTTATTCTATCGGAAACTTTTCAGCGATCTTCTGGTTCAGGGCATCCATGTCACGACCGATCTTGTCGTTGGTGATTTTGGCGTAAATCTGTGTGGTGGTGATGTGTTTGTGTCCGAGCATCTTGCTGACCGTCTCCAGCGGAACACCCTGCGAGAGGGTGACTGTGGTCGAGAAGGTGTGCCTTGCCACGTGCATCGTCGGATTGAACGACAATCCGGCATGGCGTGCCACATGTCGTAGGGACATATTCATCGAATCACGGTCTTTGACCGGGAATACTTTATTTCCGGGGAGCCTCAGTCGGCTGTAACGTTCTACGAGCCGTTTGGCTACCGGCAACAGCTTGACCCGAAACTGCGTTCCCGTCTTTTGTCGATGGTCCACGATCCATAGATCATCCCGTTCATCCGTGTGAATATCGTCATGGGTGAGTTTCTTCACATCGGCATAGGCAAGCCCCGTGAAGCAGCAAAATACGAATATGTCCCGGACGATGGCTGTCTTGTAATTGGGGACATAGACCTTCATCACGGCCTGCAGTTCCGATTCGGAAAGGAAACGTCGGTCGCGGTAGGTTACGTTGATGTGGAATCCTGCAAACGGATCGGAGGTGATCCAGCCGTTCTTGAAAGCGGTGTAGGTCATCAGCTTCAGCTTCTTGACCGGAGTATGGATACTGCCGGGAAGCATATGACGAACAGCCGAGAGATAAATCACATACTTCTCAATAAATTCACGCTTCAACTCCCGGAAAGGGATATCCTCCAGCTTGTATTCGTATTGCAGGAATGCGGCCAGATAACGGCGGGAACGGGTATAGTTTACGAGGGTTCCCTCCGCACGGTCTTTGCCGACACGTTTCTCGGCGAACTCTTTCAGGTAATCATCGAAGGTTTGCAGCAGGAGTTGATACCCGTCCCCGAATCCCAGCCAGGCATTCCTGACCTTCTCGGCCGTGACGTAAGAATCCCGGTCGCAGATACGCTGGTACTGCTTGCCGATGTTGGTCTTGATGTTCTCCAGTTTCTCGTTGATCCGCTGGGCTACGATACTCTTACCCGATGCTCTGTTGGCTTTGGTGTCCCACAGTTTGGGAGGAACAGACATTTTGCAACTGAACTGCGAGATGGTCCCATTAATGGTGATGCGTCCCATGATGGGCGCTTTGCCGTTCTGTTCGGCCTGTCGTTTCAGATAGAACAGAACCTTGAAAGTGCTTCTTGCCATAACTCTAAAAACTTTATTGTTAATACGTTCGTTAGAGTTATTTGTTGCTGTGAAATCTGGTGCAAGAAACTGAAAAACAAGCCATTAAAAACGAAGCCCGGAAAAAGCTGCGGTAATGATCTGGTAACGCAACTCTTTCCGAACTTTGCCTTTTCATGCGGCTGAACCGCTTTCTTACCTCCGGAACAATCTCGCCAAAACACTATCTCCGTGCGTTTTATACGCTATTGCTCCTATTCTGTTTTTTTAAGGACGATCCTGTTTGGGATGCCCTTTGTTGTGTGTATAAATAATAGGGCGGCAATAGCTGTAGCCGAATGTTTATTATACAGGAACGACGTTCTTGAGCATAGACGTTGGGGTATGGTTGTGCTGCCAATCCTTTTAGAGAATGGATGTACGAAAATGGATATGCTGGTGATGAACTATCCAAGTACATAGCGAGTGAAATAAACAAAAAAACAGGACCGATTCGGTCCTGTTTTTATTTATGCAGTCGAAAGGGAAGTATGCCCCAATCAATAAAATTACTTTTTCTGCTTGGGAATGACCAGTGGATAGGAGTGTTCCGCTAACCGATCTCCCTTCTTGGCCCACGGCATGGCATCTTTATGGGCAACAAAAATGGTCAGCGTATATTTGCCCGGTTTGAGGCCGTCAAATGCCGCCTCTACAGGGGCACTGCCTCCTGGTTTGATATTCGAGGCTAAACGTCCGCGAAGGATCTCCTTCGATCGATTTGAAACGATGAATCCGACATCAAAATTGAGTAGATTAGCCAGCGTAAATCCATTGCGAATCATTGCCTTGCCATGTTCGATGTCAATCGGTTCGATATTGATCGATGCCGGCGGTACTGGAGTCGCCTGCCATTGTGCTGGCGTTGCAAAGTGCAACGTGTAACGGTGATCCGATTCGTTACGACCATCCGGGGTGCCAACGACCATATCGCTGTTCCATTCCGCTCCGGCCCCTTCGTAGATGACGGGCCGGCTTTTTTCGACAGCTTTCAGAGCTAAATATGCCTCATACATGTTGTAACCGCTTCCGGCATCTCCACCCAACGAGAACATGATCACGGAAGGATGATTTTTTGAGAAATGATACATATTCAACACACGATCCGTGTAGGCGTGTTGCCAGATGGTGTCGTTTGTGGGTGTGCCTCCGATTTTAAGAGAACTGCCGCCCAGACGGGTGTCGAGATTGGTCTGGTTGCATACATACATGCCGTAGCGGTCACATTGGTCATAAAACCATTTCGGTTGTGGATTCTGTTGCACGCGCAGCAGGTTGATACCGGCCAAATGGAAATTCAACAGATCTTTACAAAGGGTTGCCTCGTCTTTCGGGCAGACATAATCGATTGCTCGCAGTGTGACAGGACGGCCGTTGATGGTAATTCCGTCATTGGAGAACTGAACATCACGGAATCCAATTTTGAGTGTGGTATAATCGGTAAAACGCCCTTCGTGTTGGATGCGCAGTGCTACGGTGTAGAGTTTGGGGCTCTCATGACTCCAAGATTCGATGTTCGGGATGTTCTCGAAAAAGCGTACGGTATCCTCGAGTCGCATTTCGAAACGGGCATCCCGTTTACCCGAGCGAACCAATGTGCTGTCCGGTCCGTAAAGATCGTAGTATACGGTTACCTGTTTGGGGTTAAGCAGGTGGGATTTGACGATGACACCGAAATTGAATAATCCGCTGGTTCCGTCAGGGGCAAAACGAGCGTCAATGACATAGTCACGCATCCGTACTTTAGGTTGAGCAAAGACATAAACGTCACCTGTCAATACTGTTCCGGTGCTTTGGTCTTGGTTTTCCAGTTGGATCGAGGCTGGTTGCGCATAGGCAACAATAGCCATGTAGTTTTTGCCCTCTTTAATTAATTTGGTGATGTCGAATTCGGCCGGAGTCTTCGAGTCTTCGTGATAGCCTGCCAGCTTACCATTGATGTAGAGGTAGTAGGCTCGGCTAACGGGACCGATGTGAGCAAATACTTGACGGTCGATCCAGGCAAATGGCATTTTGAAATCATGCCGATAGATGGTGGCCCAGGCATTGTTGCCGCTCTGTTCCGGTGGCGTGATCTCGGCCCATGAGGCGGTGTTGGCAGTAATTTCGAGTGAGTCGATTGTTGCCGGTGCATTGAAACGCTTGACCTTCCAAATGCCGTTGAGAGGTTGTATATAGGTGGAAGCGGCAGTGTCTCCGCTCATGGCAAATTCCTTCTTGTTGAAGCTGTATAGTTGGGTGCGTGGAGTCTCGCGATTCAATGCAACCTGTTCAGGATCTTCAAGTGGCGGCAATAGGGGTGCCGGAGGTGTCTGGGTCAGAAATTGTGCACCTGCATTTGTATAGACCAAGCAACAAAATAGTGCCGAATAAATAAAACGTTTCATGATCGGAATGTAAGCGAGAACGTTCGAAGGTGTCTTGAACTGTAAAGGCCCGCATCCGGGCCTTTACAGGGATCTTATTTGCAAATATAAGCATTCGGTGGAATTCCCGAAATCCAGCAACCTATTTTGCCGGGGTAGCCTCTGCCGCTGCAATCATTCCGAGGTTAATCAGCGTGCGGACACTTGCCGTTTCGGGAACGAGGTGAACATTGGCACGACTCAATCCCATCAAAATAGGACCGTTAACCTCGGCGCCACCTAACATTTCTACCAGTTTGTAGGAGATGTTGGCTGCGGCCAGGTTCGGGAAGATAAATGTATTGACTTCGCGATCACCCAATTTGTTGAATGGATATAGACGCATGCGGGTCTCTCGATCCAAAGCGATGTTGGCTTTCATTTCTCCCTCGACCAACAACTCTGGGTATTGGTTGTGGAGAATTTCGACCGCTTTGGTTACTTTCATTGCACGGGGATCGTCAGAGGTGCCGAAGTTTGAATAGGAGAGCATTGCGATTACCGGTTCGATACCGAAACGACGGACGGTCTTGGCGCTCATCAGGGCTATTTCAGCCAAATCTTCAGCATTGGGTGAGGGGTTAACCGCTGTGTCGGCGAAGAACATTGGGCCTCGTTTGGTGGTGACGATCTTCATGGCAGCCAATCGGCGGTCGTCAGTTAGGCCGAATATTTGACGGACTGGCTCCAAGGCATCGATGTAGTTGTGTCCGAAACCTAACAGTGAGGTATCTGCATCACCGGCTGAAATCATCATCATGGTGAACCAGTTGCGCTGTAGCATATATTTGCGCGCTTCGTCATGGTTGATGCCCCTCCGGCTCATTTTCGAATACAGCAAGTTGGCATAGCGTTCACGGCGCTCTTGTTCTGCATCACTGAGGAAGTCGAGAATGTATTGATCGTCAAGAGACAAATTGTGCTCTTCGAGCAGCGCGTGAATTTTGTCACGGCTTCCAACCAGAATCGGAGTGGCAATGCCGTCTGAAAGCAGGTGAATTGCTGCTTTGATTGTGTTGATGTTGTCGCCTTCGCTGAAGACTAGCCGGCGTGGAGTTGCGGTGCGGGCCATCGAACGGATCGAACGCATCAGTTTATCGTCACGGCCCATGCGGCTTTCCAGCTGCTGACAGTAAGCATCCCAATCGGTGATTGTTTTGCGGGCAACACCCGATTCGATCGCTGCTTTAGCTACAGCCATTGAGATACGTGTGATCAGACGGGGATCGAGTGCTTTGGGAATCAGATACTCTCGGCCGAAGGTGATGTTATTGTCGTTGTATGCCGCTGCTACGATATCCGGAACCGGCTCTTTGGTCAGAGCTGCCAGTGCCCGTACTGCAGCAATTTTCATCTCTTCGTTGATCTTGGTGGCGCGAACGTCGAGCGCTCCGCGGAAAATGTACGGAAATCCCAATACGTTGTTTACCTGGTTCGGATAGTCTGAACGTCCTGTTGCAAAGATGATATCTGGACGGGCGGCATGAGCCACTTCGTATCGAATTTCAGGATTGGGATTGGCCAGTGCGAATACAATCGGGTCTTTAGCCATGCTTTGTACCATTTCGGTAGTCAGCACATCGGCAACGGAGAGTCCCAGGAAAACATCAGCTCCTTTAATTGCTTCGGCCAGTGTTTCCACTTCACGCGAGGTGGCAAAAGCAGCTTTCGTTGGGTTAAGGTCTTTGCGGCGAGTTGAGATAACCCCTTTGCTGTCACACATCACCATGTTTTTGGGGTCAACGCCGAGAGCAATATATAATTTTGCGCATGAAACGGCGGCAGCACCGGCTCCATTAACGACAACCTGTACCTGATCGATTTTTTTACCGCTTATTTCGAGAGCATTGAGCAGGGCTGCTGCTGAAATGATGGCTGTGCCATGCTGGTCGTCGTGCATGACCGGGATGGACAGTTCGTCGCGCAGACGCTCTTCAATGACGAAACATTCCGGGGCTTTGATGTCCTCGAGATTGATGCCGCCAAAAGTGACCGAGATATTTTTAACGGTTTCGATAAATTTTTCGGTGTCTTTGGTGTCCACTTCGATGTCGAACACGTCAATGTCTGCAAAGGTTTTGAACAATAAACCTTTACCCTCCATGACAGGCTTGCCGGCCTGAGCTCCGATGTTTCCCAATCCCAATACGGCTGTGCCGTTGGAGATCACTGCAACGAGATTTCCTTTATCGGTATATTTGTATGCGTCATCGGGATTTTTCTGAATTTCGAGGCAGGGTTCGGCCACACCTGGAGAGTAGGCCAGTGACAGGTCTTTTTGTGTACTGTACGGTTTGGTGGGGATCACCTCGATTTTTCCGGGGCGACCTTCAGCGTGGTAGGCTAAGGCCTCTTCTCTGAAACTTTTCTTGTTTGCTTCCATATTTTGCTTATTTGTCTCTATTTTTGTCTGATTCCATACCTTTTCGGCTAATTTGGTTATCTTTGCAACAACTGAGCCGCAACCTGTATTCTATCCGGGTTTGCGGTCTGTTTTTTGTTCCGAAAAAGATCTCCGCAAGTTACTAATAAATTTTAAAAATGTGGCGACTGCCTGCGTTAAATTTCCCTGAATACCAATTCCGGCTCCGTAAAGGCGAGGAGTTTTATGAGGTTTGGGATCCCTTGCGAGGACAGTGGCTGGTATTGACCCCCGAGGAGTGGGTACGGCAGCATTTGATCCGCTTTCTCAGTGAACGGATGGGAGTGGTGCCTCAATATGTGTCACAGGAGTATCCGGTGACCTTGGGGGGAATGGCGCAGCGGGCCGATGTGGTTGTGTGTGGCCGAAACGGTAAACCCTGTCTGTTGGCAGAGTGCAAAGCTCCTGATGTGGCGCTCGAAGAGGAGGCTCGGGCGCGAAGTGTATTGGCGCAAGCCGTGCGTTACAATAGTGTGGTCGGAGCTCGGTATGTTTTGCTGACTAATGGCAAAAGACATCTCTGTTTCGAATTTGATGCGATTCGAAACCGTTATCAGCCTTTGAAAAGTTTTCCTGATTTATCAGTATTTTTTGGGATTGAGTAGTTGGAGCATGTATTCATCCTGCCAGTCGCAGGTGGTGCGTGTCCACTCTTTTTTTAATCCGATAACATGAAAACCCTTGCTTCGGAAAAGGGCCATGCTGTCGTTGTTGCCTGCCGTAATGTTACAGTAAAGCTGATTGAGGCCCAAAATCTGGAAGCAGTAGCGAATCAATAGAGATACGGCTCCTGAAGCATATCCCCGTTTGTGATCATTGCGGTCGTAAATCAGAATTCCAACGCCGGCTCTCAAATTGTACGGGTCGATATCGAACAGATCGATGGTTCCGACCGGTTTTTGTGTTTCCAATGCTTCGATGATCAGTCGAAGCTGTTTGGTTTCGTAAATATCGTATTTCTGGTTTTCGATAAACTGGCGTAAAATGTATTTGGAGAAGGGGGCGATGGTGTTGCTGACCTTCCAAACATCGATATCGTTCTCCCAACGATACAGAATATCTACATCTTCGGGTTCGAGTGCCCGTAATCTGACCAGGTTGTTTTTGAGTTGATCTGCCATCATTACGCTGTGTTAGATACCGATAATTTTGTTGCGGATCAGCATGGCAGCTCCCAATGCACCGATGTTGTCGTCGAGTTTGGTGGTGCGGAAAAGCGTGTCATTGTAAACCAATCGTAACGAAAATTTGTTTACAGCCGATTTGAGCGGCAGCATCAGGTAATCGCCGGCCCCAGCCAAATAACCTCCGATAATCACCTGCTCGGGGTTGAAAATGTTGATCAGAAATGCAATACTCTTTCCGATTTTTTCACCGGCCTCCTCGATTAATTCGATCGATAGATTGTCGTCGTTACGGGCAGCACTGATGATATCGGTGATGTGAATCTTGCCGGTGTGGTTGTACTTCTCCATCAGGATCGTGTTGCGTCCTTTCTGGATCTGTGCAATCATTTTGTTCTCGATGGCAATCCCTGAAACTTCGGTCTCCAGACACCCTTTTTTACCGCAATCGCAAATAATTTCGTTTTCAAAGAATGGGGTATGACCAAATTCACCGGCGAATCCTGAACGCCCATAATAGATTTTCCCATCGACGATGATGCCGATTGCCACTCCTCGTCCGAGGTTCAGGTAGATGATGTTTTTTTCGTCTCCTGTACACCCTTTGGTATATTCACCATAACATTTTGCCCGGGTGTCATTTTCGATCAAAACGGGATGACCGATATAGGATTCGATAATTTCAGCTAAAGATTGGGGATTCGAGGTAAAGTATTTGTAGCTGCGTCCTGTTTCGGGATTGACACGCCCTGCGATACAAACACCAACTCCCAGCAATTTTGACCGATCGATCGAACAGCTGGTCAGGAAGTTCTCGATTGCCTGACAAATTTTGTTGAGGCAATCGTCCGTGTCTTCCAAAATGAAATCGATGTTACGTTGGGTGGTAATGATGTTGTTTTGCAAATCTGTGATTGCCAAAACCATCTGGTCACGACTGATTTCAACACCGGCAAAATAGATTGTCGAGTTAGCCAGGCCGCAAATATTGGGACGACGCCCTCCGCTGGTAGAGATCTTACCCCGATCGATGATGATCTTATCCTGCACCAATTCATCGATCAGTTTGGTGACGGTCGGGATGCTGATGTGAAGTTTTTGTGCCAGCTCAGCCAAAGTGCAGTCGCCATGGATGGCCATGTGGGCGATTATATTGCGTTTAATGATGTTGTTCTTTTGTACAATCCCCTTTGTGTGGCTAGGGTCGGGGTTGTTGAAAAAATCTTGTAGGGAACTCATGGTTCTATATGATAGGGTGAATAGTGTGCAATATGTTTTCTATACCCAAAGAAAATAAAAATAACGGGATTTTCTAAATTTTTTTTAAAATAATTTACTGTTGAGAAGGGTTTTTTATTAATCGGGAGTGGGTTGCATGGAAAGTTAGGGTTTGATGGTGTTTCAAAGATTGTGTTGTATGTCTGAAAGTTGTGCTATGGAAGTAATTTGTGTAGCCAATAGTGTCGAAAGAGTCGATTGTACACAGTTTGACAAGACTTCTCACTGGGCAAGTAGGTGTGTTGATATATTTGCGTATGATGATGCTTGATATGTAAAATAATGTAATAGGTAGATTTTGGTGAATAAATAATTTGTTTAATTTCTGTTAGAATTATTTATTTTTATAAATAATTTTTTATATTTGGCAAAAATAAAGTTCTGTGACATTGCGCAATTAAAATACTTTCCTAATTTTTTGTGTTATGAAAATGAAACCAAACTTCAGTGCTTTTCGAATTGCTCTGTTGGTCGTTTTGACGGCTGGGGTGATGACTTCCTGTGGAAAAAGTGATCTTTTGACCGTCGGAGATGTGAAAAATGCGGTGAAAGAGATTTTGGAACCGCATGGGAAATATTATGCGCCTGCCGTTATTCAGACCGGATTTTATGAGTTGAATAATGAAAATGCCCGTACGGTATTGCGCAAATTAGCAGCGGCGGGAGTCATTACTTATGATGCGCAAATCGTTGTAGAGAAGGTGCAGCATTATTACTACAGTGCAGAGCGTGAACATGTTTTCGTTTCGGTTGCATTGACTCCGGAAGGGGAGAAATATGTGATGAGTGAGGAGGATGCTGAGAAGTATCAAGAGGCGGTTGAAAATGCGCAAAAGGGTTCGGATAAAGATCTTGAGTCGCCGAATGCTGATACAGAGTATCCGGAATCGAATATCGGAGAAGAGGTGATTACCAAAATCGTTCGGGATGATCAGCCTGAGAGTTCCGTTTCAACCCAAGAGGTTGTAGAGACACCAGCTCAAGAGAGTGAAGCAACGCAACCTGCTGAAAGTGCTGATAGTGATGAAGGTCAGCAGAATAAAGTGTTGACCGTGTATGAAAAGGCATTGCAACAGGTTTCTGAGGAGACGGTGTACGTAGAGTCACATAAGGTAAAACTGTATAAGGTGCGTCATGTGTTGTGTACGCCGGCAATGTTTGAACGGGGACAAGGTGAGGCAGAGGTTATTCTGGAATATTGTGATGTAACGCCTTTCGGCCGTATCCTGAATGATATTCGTGATGGAGATAAGATATTGAATAAATGGGAATTCGTCTATTATAATGATTCGGGTTGGACAATAGCAGATAAAGAGTAAGGGTTTAGGTAAGTGACTGTAATGTTTAATCCGTGTGTTGAGCAGCTGCATGATGAGTGTAGCTGCTTTTTTTTTGTGTTAGATGGGAGTATAAATGTGGCTTTGTTGTGGCGGTGATAAAATAACGACGCCGTTGTAAATGAATGCATGTTTAATAAAAACGCGCCGAATGTTTTATTATCCGGCGCGTCTCTATGTTTAGTTTACTCAATGCAATTTCCCTGAAAGGCATTTTTGTGTCAGAATAGATCGACGAATCAGCTGATTTGCTTGTAGATCAATTGTGCTCTTCTTCCTAGCTTCTAACGTTGTGTAAGAAGAGCGAATTACGTGCAAAAAAACTTGTCCGCATCTTCTTCTGTGCACAATGGAGAAATTTATTCTGTTTGTAGATTCAGAAATCCGCAGCGAATAATGGAATTCTGAACCGAATATTTTTTCTCAGTTATGCCTTTGGTAGTAATTGCTCTGTATTGGCCTTTATTCCAAAGACTGTTTTGAAGTGGCTACGGCAGCACGATCTACCTTTTTGATCAAGCCTTGCAGTACAGTGCCAGGGCCAAGTTCGGTGAATGAAGTTGCACCGTCAGCGATCATGTTCTGTACAATCTGGGTCCAGCGTACCGGAGCGGTCAGCTGTGCAATCAGATTGGTTTTGATCTCTGCAGGATCGGTGTGAGGTTTAGCGTCCACATTCTGGTATACCGGGCAAATCGGCGCTTTGAAAGGTGCGGCCTGAATAGCAGCCTCGAGCTCAACACGTGCGGGTTCCATCAGCGGAGAGTGGAATGCGCCACCGACGTTCAGTTTCAGAGCACGTTTTGCACCCGCTTCGGTCAATTTTGCGCAAGCTGCGTCAATGGCTTCGTTGCTGCCAGAGATAACCAACTGACCGGGGCAGTTGTAGTTGGCGGGAACGACTACGCCTGGGATTGATGCGCATACCTCTTCAACTACATTGTCAGGCAGAGCGATGATTGCAGCCATGGTTGAAGGGTTCATTTCGCAAGCTTTTTGCATGGCCATAGCACGTTTTGAAACGAGGGTCAGACCGTCTTCAAAGCTGAGAGCTCCTGCAGCAACCAGGGCGCTGAACTCTCCCAGAGAGTGTCCGGCTACCATCTGAGGATTGAATTGGTCACCCAGTGCTTTGGCCAAAATTACTGAATGAAGGAAAATGGCCGGTTGGGTCACTTTGGTCTGTTTGAGCTCTTCGGCAGTGCCGGCGAACATAATGTCAGTGATCGAAAAACCGAGAATCTGATTGGCTTTTTCGAACATCTCCTTGGCTTCGGGTACGTTGTCGTACAGGTCTTTGCCCATGCCGACGAATTGGGCACCCTGACCGGGGAATACAAATGCATTCATTGCTATTTTGTTTTGAGGTTGAAATTTCTTTTGCAGCAGTTTCTCTGTTTTTTCAGAGAGAAAAGCATGCTATAAACGGAGCAAATATACATATTTTTTGTTATTGTGTCCTGTTTGATGGGTTTGACTGGGTTTTGTGATGTTTTCTGGTCAAAATGAAAGAGTTGTAAGAGCTGTTCGGGTCGGGGATGGTGGGTCTTCAGGGTGATTAATTGTTAATAAAATGGGTGGAAACGGGCGTGGAAAAAACGAAAAATTGTGTTAAACTTGCACATTGTATATGTATAATGGCAAAATCTGTCGTGTGATGGCCTCAGTGCTCTATTATTTCCTTTTTTTGCTGTTTACGGTTGTCAGTTTTATTCCTTTTACCCTGCTTTTTTTGCTGACGGTGCGATTCGATCGGGAGCGGGTGGCGCTTCACCGTGCATCGCGACTTTGGTCGTTGGGGATATACCGTCTTTGCCCGTTTTGGAAAATCGAGGTGAATGGACGTGAAAAAATTGACCGCAGTAAACCGTATGTGATTGTGACCAACCATCAGTCGATGCTCGATGTGCCGCTGATGTATGTGTTGCCGCTCAATTTCAAATGGGTTTCGAAACGGGAGGTGATGAAGTTCCCGATTTTCGGATGGGTATTGCGTATGCATGGAGATATCGCGATCGAGCGGGGATCGAGTAGCAGTGCTCGTCATATGATGACTATGGCGGATGATTATTTGCGACGAGGAACATCCGTGATCTTGTTTCCGGAAGGAACACGTACCAAAACGGGACGTATGGGACGCTTCAAAGAGGGCGGCTTCTTGATGGCAAAAAGTGCGGGTGTTGGCATTTTGCCCGTGGTCCATGATGGTAATTATGAGGTGCTCAATGGGTGGAGGCTACGGATGCCTCACCGATTCCGGGTACAGGTGCTCGATCCGATTGCGCCCGAGAGAGTGATGGCCACGGATGTGAAGCAGTTGACTCGTGAGGTAGAGCAGATGATGGGAGATCTGCATCGGCAGATGGCACCGGAATATTATGCCGAGGAGGCAGGCTCAGCGAAGAGTGCCGGTGTATTGAATGAAGAGAAAAAATAGTAACAGATAAAATGAGTGGTATAGCGAATTACACGGACGACGATATCAAGACCCTTAGTCCTCGGGAGCATATTCGATTGCGACCGGGGATGTATATTGGAAAGTTGGGGGATGGTTCGGCGGCCGATGATGGAATTTATGTGCTGATCAAAGAGGTGATGGACAACTCGATCGATGAGTTCATCATGGGTGCCGGTAAATTGATCGAAATCACGGTTGAGAATAAAACGGTTACGATCCGAGACTACGGACGAGGTATTCCGTTGAAGAGTCTTGCAACGGCGGTTTCGGTGATGAATACCGGTGGTAAGTATGGTTCATCGGCTTTTGTTAAGACCGTGGGCTTAAATGGTGTCGGTGTGAAGGCGGTGAATATGCTTTCAAGTAGCTTTACCGCTCGTAGTATCCGCGATGGAGAGGCGCATACGGTTCGTTTTGCCGCAGGTATTCAGCAGGATGATTTTTGGGAAAAGGATGTAAATGAGCGTAATGGAACGCTGATCCAATTTGTTGTGGATGAGGCGGTTTTCGGTGAATACAATTACAACCTCGAGTATGTCGAAAACCTGGTCAAGAACTATACTTACCTCAATCTGGGGCTGACGATCAAGTTCAACGGGCAAAACTATTCTTCGAAAAATGGATTGCTCGACCTGTTGAATGAAAACATGACCGAGACTCCGCTTTATGAGCCGATTCATCTCTCCGGTAAGGATATCGAGGTGGCGATTACGCATGGCACCGGCTATGGTGAGAGTTACTTCTCATTTGTGAACGGTCAGCATACAACGCAGGGCGGTACTCATCAAAGTGCTTTTCGGGAGGCGATTGCCAAGACCATCCGGGAGTTTTATCGCAAAGATTATGATGCGTCGGATATTCGGACGTCGATCGTGGCGGCAATCAGTGTGAAGATTGTCGATCCGGAGTTTGAGTCTCAGACCAAGATCAAGCTCAGCTCGAAGCTGATGGACAAGACCAACCCGGACAGCCCGACGGTTCGCAACTATATTGTTGATTTCCTCAAGGAGCATCTCGATAACTACCTGCACAAACATCCCGAGACCGCCGATATTCTCAATAAAAAGATCATTGAGAGCGAGAAGGAGCGTAAAGCGATTTCGGGCGTACAGAAAAAGGCTCGCGAAATTGCCAAAAAAGTGAGTCTGAACAACAAAAAATTGCGTGACTGTCGCATCCATTTGGGAGATAAGCATGAGCGGGCCGAGGAGTCGATGATCTTCATTACGGAGGGTAATTCGGCCAGCGGTTCGATCACCAAGTCGCGAGATGCCAATACGCAGGCGGTTTTCTCGTTGCGGGGTAAGCCGTTGAACTGCTATGGACTGACCAAAAAGATCGTTTACGAGAATGAAGAGTTCAATCTGTTGCAGGCTGCACTCAACATCGAGGAGGATATGGATAACTTGCGTTACAACAAGATTATCATTGCGACCGATGCCGATGTGGACGGGATGCATATCCGTCTGTTGTTGATGACCTTTTTCCTGCAGTTCTTCCCGGATGTCATTCGTTCGGGGCATCTCTATATTTTGCAGACGCCGCTGTTCCGGGTGCGTAACAAGAAGGAGACGCGGTACTGTTACAGTGAGGAGGAGCGGTTGAAGGCGGTCGATGCGTTGGGCCCGAATCCGGAGATCACCCGATTCAAAGGTTTGGGTGAGATTTCGGCAGATGAGTTCAAGGAGTTTATCGGAGAAAACATGCGGCTCGACAAGGTACGTGTCACCAAAGAGGACCCGATTCATGATCTGTTGGAGTTCTATATGGGTAAAAACAGCAATGAACGTCAGGGATTCATTATTGGCAATTTGCGAATCGAGGCCGATTATGTGGAAGATTTGATTTAGTGAGCAACGGCTATGAAGGAGGATTTGAACGATATTCATAATATAGAGCAACTCTCTGAAGAGGAGGTGTCTTATACAGATTTGACGGAGGCAACCGGAGATGGTATCGGTTTGGATTCGTCGGAACAGGAACCTGTTTTTGATGGAGAGAAGGGACCACAGCACATGGATACATTGAGTGTCGAGGAGGAGACTGCTGCGGCCGAAGAGATGCGCAATAAGGAGATCCGTGCGGCCAGTGAGGGCAAGTTCGGACGACTCATCAACGAAGAGGGCGGACGGAAGAAGTTGACCGGCATGTACAAAGAGTGGTTTTTGGACTACGCCTCGTATGTGATTTTGGAGCGTGCGGTGCCTCACGTTGAAGATGGATTGAAACCGGTTCAGCGACGCATTCTGCATGCAATGAAAAAGCTCGATGATGGACGCTATAACAAGGTGGCCAACATCATCGGTTCAACTATGCAGTATCACCCGCATGGCGATGCCTCGATTGGCGATGCGCTGGTGCAGTTGGGGCAGAAAGATTTGTTGATCGATTGCCAGGGTAACTGGGGAAATATCCTGACCGGCGACAGTGCTGCAGCACCCCGTTATATCGAAGCACGTCTGTCGAAATTTGCGCTGGATGTGGCCTTCAGCCCGAAGATTACTGAATGGATGCTCTCCTATGATGGCCGTAATCAGGAGCCGGTGACCCTGCCGGTCAAATTTCCGTTGCTGTTGGCCCAGGGTGTTGAGGGTATTGCGGTCGGCTTGGCCTCGAAAATTCTGCCTCATAACTTCAACGAACTGTTGGATGCCTGCATCGCCTATTTGCGAGGTGAGAGTTTTGAACTCTATCCGGATTTTCCGACCGGCGGCTTAGCTGATGTGTCGCGATACAATGATGGTTTGCGAGGTGGATCGGTTAAGGTGCGTGCTCGAATCAACAAGATCGATAAACGGACGCTGGCGATTACGGAGATCCCTTACGGTACGACGACCGAATCGATCAAAGAGTCGATCATTAAGGCCAACGATAAGGGTAAGATTAAGATCAAGAAGGTGGATGATAACACCTCGGACAAGGTGGAGATCATCATTCATGTGAGCAATGACGAATCGTCGGACAAGACGATCGATGCGCTGTATGCCTTTACCGATTGCGAGGTGTCAATCTCTCCGAACGCTTGTGTCATTATGAACGATAAACCCCATTTCATGGGGGTACGTGAGATCCTGTGCCGCAATGTCGATCATACCCGTGAGATGTTGAAAGCCGAGCTGAATATCCGTTTGGGTGAGTTGGAGGATGACTGGCATATGTCTTCTCTTGAAAAGATCTTTATTGAGGAGAAGATTTTCCATGATATTGAGGAGTGTACCACTTGGGAGAGCGTTTTGGAGACGATCGACAAAGGGTTAACCCCTTTCAAACCACGCCTGCATCGGGAGGTGACCCAAGACGATATTATTCGGTTGACCGAGATCAAGATCAAGCGAATTTCGAAATATGACAGCTTCAAAGCTGATGAACATATCCGCAGTGTGGAGGAGGCGATAGCTGAGGTAAAACGCAATTTGGCCACGTTGACCGAATACACCATCGCCCATTTCCAGCGCATCAAGGAGAAATATGGCAAGGGGCGTGATCGTAAAACCGAGTTGCGTGAGTTTGATTCGATTGAGGCGACCAAAGTGGTGGTGGCCAATGCCAAACTCTATGTGGATCGTGCGGAAGGGTTCTTCGGTATTGGACCGGCCATGCGCAAAGATGAGTTCGTTTGCGACTGCTCGGATATTGATGATGTGATTGTCATTACCAAAGAGGGTAAATATATCATCACCAAAGTTTCAGACAAAGCCTTCTTTGCCAAGAATATCTATTATATCGGCGTGTTCAAACGCAACGACGAACGGACGATCTACAACGTTCTTTATCGCGATGGGCGTAACGGTCCGTTGATGATGAAACGTTGTGCCATCAAAGGAATTACGCGCGATCGGGAGTATGATCTCACGAAGGGTACCCCCAAGAGCGAAATTCTCTATATGAGCGTTAATCCGAACGGTGAGGCTGAGGTGCTGAAGATCTATTTCAAACCCCGTCCCCGTCTGAAGAAACTGATTGTTGATCTCAATTTCGGTGATTTGGCCATCAAAGGGCGTCAGTCGCAGGGTAATCTCTTCTCGCGGTATGCGATTCATAAGATTGTCTTGAAAGAGAAGGGAACTTCGACTTTAGCCGGTCAGAATATTTGGTACGACGATGAGATCCGTCGGCTCAACACCGATGGACGAGGAGTGCTGTTGGGTGAATTTGCCGGTGATGACCACCTGATTGTGATGAATGATAAGGGACAGTACTATACCACATCGTATAATCTGGGGTTGCACTTCCCCGAGGATACGGTTCGGGTGGAGAAGTATGAGTCGGGTCGGATCTATTCTGTTGCCTATTTTGATGCAGAACAACAGTTCTACTACATCAAACGTTTTATGGCTGAGGTGAGCGATAAGATGCAGAACTTTGTTGAGACGGCTACCGGTGATCGTGTGGTGGCCATCAGCATCGATCCCTATCCGCAGTTGGAGGTTGTTTTTGGTGGTGCACATGCTTCGAGACCTGCCGAGCGCATCGATGTCGATGCATTTATCGGTGTGAAAAGTCACCGGGCCAAAGGTAAACGGGTAACCACCTTTGCGGTTGACCACCTTGAATTTGTCGAGCCTTTGGACAAAGATCCGCAAATTTCCGGAAACGGAAACGATGGCGATGATGTTGACGAGGAGAATAGTGCCGAGCAGTCAAATGGAGAGAATGCTGGTAACGAAACTTGTGGCCTGGCTAACGGAGAGATGTCATCGGCCGGAGTAGGCAATGAGTCTGCATCTGTTATGACTAATAAAACATCGCAAGACGAAGGAAAACAGACAACTTCAGGCAGTACATCGGCGGGAGGTACTTTCAAACGGGAGTATGTGGCTGGAGACAGCGTAGAGTTTGACTTTACCGATGAGAAGCAGCAATCGGCTGAAGAACAGTCTCAGATGGAGTTGTTTTAACTGTTAGAGCGTTGGCACTTTGAAGAATTATTGTTATTTTAGAATTTCGCGGATTGGGCTCAACCTGATCCGACGATAGATACGAAAGGGGTAGCTGTTTATGTTGCTGTTTTTGGTGGGATATATGGGGTGTGGCAAAAGCTCGATTGGACGACCGCTGGCGAAGAGACTCGGGATGCAGTTTGTCGATATGGACACAGAGATCGAGCGGCGTTGTGGCATGAGTGTCCGAGACTTTTTTGCAGCGCATGGCGAGCAAGAGTTTCGTCGTTATGAGCATGAAGTGCTCCAGGAATTGACTCAGGCTGAGAATACGGTGGTCGCTACAGGTGGTGGTGTGCCCTGCTTTTTTGACAATATGTCGTTGATGAATGCTGCGGGAATTACCATCTATTTTAAGTTGTCTCCCGAAAAGTTGGCGGCACGGCTCGAATATGGGAAAAATAAACGACCTTTGCTTCGAGGTAAAAGTCAGGAAGAGCTGGTTGCCTTTATTCGAGAGAATTTGGAACAGCGCGAACCGTTTTACGCTCAGGCTCGGTTGATTGTGGAGGGTGACAGGCTCAGTGATGAGTATATGGCCCGCCACGTGATGTTGTATGTAGAGAATGTCAAATCCTTGAATAAGGAACAATAAGGTCGATCATGAAATACTATTTGATGATTGCTGCCCTTTCATTGCTGATGGCTTGTGGGGGCGTAAAACCGCAAACTGAATTGGCTTGGACAACCGACTCGTTGCAACGGGCCAGCGATAGTACATTGCTGGTTCATTTGGTTTATCCGGTATTGACGGATAGCAGTGCATTGGCTGATTCGGTTAATCAGACGGTAGAGAAGGTGCTCCAATCTTCGTTTGAAGGTTTGGACTCGTTGCAGGGTGATTATACCCTTATGCAGCGAATCGATTCTATCCAGCAACAGAAGAATAGCGATGAAATTACCCGTAAGATACCTTATACATTTATATCAAACGGTTCGGTTTATCGTTATGGTGATGTGGTGTCGGTTTGGCTCGAACGGTATCTGTTTACTGGAGGAGCGCACGGTATGACCTTCTCGGAATTTTACAATTTTGATTACAATAACGGCAAACGTTTGGCGGTTGCCGAGATTTTTGACGATACAACCAAGTTAAGTCAACTGAATCGCGACGCTTTCGGAAAATTCCTGACAGAACAGGGAATTACCGATGTCGATCAGGCTTTGTTTGTTTCTCCGGATCAACTACCTTTGCCGAAGAATGTCGGATTTGACTCTACCGGGGTTGTAATGCGGTATAACCAATACGAAATTGCACCGTATGCCATGGGAATTCTGTCGTACAGTCTGCCCTATGATCAGGTGAAATCTTTGTTGCGTTAGCATGCCCTCTTGAAATGTGTCAGAAACAGAACCAGAGCCGATTAAGATTAATGCACACAGACTCGATTGCGGAACATTGAAGGCAGTATCTACGATAAAATCGTATAGGTGTTTTGAGTAGCGATATGTTCTGTGTGGATCTAAAGTGTGGTTGCGAAAAGTCTGATGCAAAACTGATGCGAAGAAGGTGAGAGGAAGAACCGAACATGGAGATTGGGTGATGTTCATATCGAAGTAAAACTTGAGAGTAATATGTGCAGTGCCCTTTCTCAATAAAAATGTGAATTGAAAATTTGATAAGTCCAAATAAACCAATCCCAACAGGAATGATACTCTTTTTCAGAAAAGCAAATGTCATTTATGCCGTCGATGCGCGCAAGGAGCTTTCGACTGCGGATCTTGCCAAGTTGACTTGGCTTTTCAGTGAAGCGAAACAACTCGATGCCGAAGTACTCAACGGCATCTTCATTGGCCCACGCCGTGAAATGATCACCCCTTGGAGTACCAATGCCGTAGAGATCACCCAGAATATGGGTATCGAGGGCATTGCTCGTATCGAGGAGTTCGAAATTGTTAAAAGCGAGGATACGCCTTACGATCCGATGCTGCGTCGTTTGTATCGTTCCATCGATCAGGACGTTTATACGATCAGTAAGCAGCCCGATCCCGTCATTTATATCGATGATATTGCGGCCTACAACCAGCAGGAGGGTTTGGCTTTGAGTGAAGAGGAGATGACCTATTTGAAAAACCTTTCAGAGCGGATCGGTCGTAAACTGACCGATAGCGAGGTGTTTGGTTTTTCTCAGGTGAACTCAGAGCACTGCCGCCACAAGATTTTCAATGGATTGTTCATTGTGGATGGGGAGGAGATGCCTTCGACCCTGTTTGGTCTGATCAAAAAGACTACCAAGGTCAATCCAGGCCGTGTGGTATCGGCTTACAAAGATAACTGTGCGTTCTTGCAGGGTCCTGTGGTGGAGCAGTTTGCTCCGGCATCACACGAAACAGCCGATTACTATACAGTCAAGGATTTTGAGAGTGTGATCTCGCTGAAGGCGGAGACCCACAACTTCCCTACGACCGTAGAGCCGTTCAATGGTGCGGCAACCGGTACTGGTGGTGAGATTCGTGACCGTATTGCAGGTGGTAAAGGAGCTTTCCCTGTGGCCGGTACAGCTGTTTATATGACGGCCTATCCCCGTTTGGATGGCGGTCGGGAGTGGGAACAGAACACGACTCCGCGTGAGTGGCTCTACCAGACGCCGGAAGATATTTTGATCAAGGCTTCGAACGGTGCATCTGATTTCGGTAACAAGTTCGGTCAGCCTCTGATTTGTGGTAGTTTGCTCACTTTCGAACATTTCGAAAATGGCAAAAAGTTCGGTTACGATAAGGTGATCATGCAGGCCGGTGGTATCGGTTATGGCCGCAAACAGGATAGCATCAAGGAGGAGCCGCAGGCTGGCGACAAGGTGGTGCTGTTGGGTGGTGATAACTACCGTATTGGAATGGGTGGTGGAGCCGTTTCTTCGGTGGCAACCGGTGAGTATGCCGGTGCAATCGAACTGAATGCCGTGCAACGTTCAAATCCCGAAATGCAGAAACGTGCCTACAACGCCATTCGTGCAGCTTCTGAAGAGGAGGAAAATCCGATTATCTCGATTCACGACCATGGCGCAGGTGGTCACTTGAACTGTCTCAGTGAGTTGGTAGAGGCTACAGGTGGCCGTATCGATATGGAGAAGTTGCCGATCGGTGATCCGACCTTGAGTGCCAAGGAGATTGTGGGCAACGAGTCTCAGGAGCGTATGGGTTTTGTGGTCAAAGAGGAGCACATCGAAAAATTGCGTCGAATTGCCGAGCGTGAGCGTTCGCCTTTCTATGTAATTGGTGAGGCAACCGGTGATATGCAGTTCACCTTTGTCAACAACGAAACAGGTGAGAAACCGATCGACCTCAAATTGGAGGATATGTTCGGTAAGGCACCTCGTACGGTGATGACTGACCATACCGTCAAAGAGAATTATGCGGAACCGCAGTATGATGCCGGCAAGTTGGTACACTATATTGAGAATGTTTTGCAATTGGAGGCTGTCGCAGCCAAGGATTGGTTGACCAACAAGGTTGACCGTTCTGTGACGGGTCGTGTGGCTAAGCAGCAGACAGCGGGTAGCGTACAGTTGCCTTTGAATGATTGCGCTGTGGTTGCACTCGATTATCAGGGCAAACACGGTATTGCAACGGCGTTGGGACATGCTCCGGTAGCGGCATTGGCTGATCCGGCCAAAGGTTCTGTTCTGTCGATCACCGAGGCGTTGACCAATATCGTGTTTGCACCGATTGATGGCGGACTGCCATCGGTATCACTCAGTGCAAACTGGATGTGGCCTTGCAAAAATGAGGGTGAGGATGCACGTCTGTATGCTGCTGTTCAGGCAGCCAGCGATTATGCATTGGCCCTCGGAATCAATATTCCGACCGGTAAGGACTCGCTGTCCATGACCCAAAAATATAAGGATGGCGAACAGGTATATGCTCCCGGTACCGTGATTATCACCTCGGCCGGAGAGGTTTCCGATGTGAAGAAGGTGGTTTCGCCCGCTTTGAAACATCGTCGCAGCCAGATTATTTACGTGGATATGTGCCGCGATAAGTTCCGTTTGGGTGGTAGCAGTTTTGCCCAGGTGGTAGGCAGCGTCGGAATGGATGTCCCGACCGTCACCTCGGCTGACTATTTTACCCGTGCTTTCGGAGCAGTTCAGCAGTTGATCGAAGAGGGTAAGGTTTTGGCTGGACACGATGTGTCAGCCGGTGGTTTGATTACTACCCTGTTGGAGATGACCTTTGCCGATAATCGCAGCGGTATCGATCTGAGTCTGGCCGCTTTGGCTGAACCTGATCTGATCAAGGTGCTGTTCAGTGAGAAACCGGCTGTGGTACTGCAAGTAGAGAATGGCTCTGAGATTTGCGAAAACCTGAAATTCGACGGTATTGACGCATATGTAATTGGTGATGTCAACCAGGAGCGTCGCTTTACCTTGACCAATGCTGGTGTGGAGTTGACGTTGTTGATCGACGATTTGCGTGATACTTGGTTCAAGACCTCCTATCTGTTGGATCGCCGTCAGAGTGGTGCACAAAAGGCGTCGGAGCGTTTTGCCAACTATAAAAATCAGGAGTTGTCGTTCATCTTCCCCGAAAACTTTACCGGAAAATTGTCTCAATGGGGACTGGAGGCCAGTCGTCGTACACCGAGTGGTATCAAGGCTGCAGTGATCCGTGAGCAGGGCTCTAACAGTGAGCGTGAGATGGCATGGTGCATGTATTTGGCCGGTATGGATGTCAAAGATGTACACATGACCGACTTGATCAGTGGCCGTGAGACACTGGAGGATGTCAACATGATTGTCTTTGTCGGTGGTTTTGCCAACTCAGATGTGCTCAATTCTGCTAAAGGTTGGGCTGGTGCTTTCCTGTATAACGAACGGGCTAAAGAGGCGCTTGATCGCTTCTATGCACGTGAGGATACCCTCTCGCTGGGAGTTTGCAACGGATGCCAGCTGATGGTTGAACTGGGATTGATTACCCCTGATCACGATAAAAAGCCGCGGATGCTGCACAATGATTCGCATAAATTCGAATCTTGCTTCGTTAATGTTGAAGTGGAGAAGGGTTCGGTGATGTTCGATTCATTGGCCGGCAGCCGTTTGGGAATTTGGGTAGCGCACGGTGAAGGTAAGTTCCGTCTGCCTTATGAGAAGGAGCGTTACAATATTCCGTTGAAATATGCTTACAGCGAATATCCCGGTAACCCGAACGGTAGTGATTATGATGCAGCCGGTATTGCATCGGCCGATGGTCGTCATGTGGCCATGATGCCTCATATCGAGCGTTCATTGCGTCCATGGAACTGGGCTTGCTATCCCGAAGATCGTATGGATGATGAAGTAAGTCCATGGATCGAGGCATTTGTCAACGCACGTAAGTGGATTGAGCAGAAAAAGAATCGGTAATGAATAATGCGCCGATAGCCGTTTTTGATTCGGGGCAGGGAGGGTTAAGCGTTTGGAGCGAATTATACCGTGGCCTGCCCCATGAATCACTGCTCTATTACGGTGACGGTAAAAATTGTCCGTACGGGAATCAATCGAAAGAGCAGGTGACGGAATATGTCGATTATGCGGTTCGTCGCATGTTAGAGGCGGGTGCGAAGATGATCGTAATTGCCTGCAATACGGCGACGGCTGCTGCAATCGATTATTTGCGAGCCTCCTATCCGGTTCCTTTTGTAGGGCTGGAGCCGGCTGTCAAACCGGCAGCACTTACCTCTCGTAGTGGGGTTATTGGTATTTTGGCTACTGCGGGATCTCTCAAAGGTCACCTGTTTCAAACGACAGCCCATAAGTATGCTGATCGAGTCCGTATTATCGAACAGGTTGGTGAGGGGTTTGTCGAGTTGGTTGAAAACAATCAAGAAGAGAGTCCGGAGGCATATGAAACAGTGGCTCGGTTATTGAAACCGATGTTGGATGCTGGAGCAGATCGGATAGTGTTGGGTTGTACGCACTATCCTTTTTTGGCTGATACGATGCGTAAAGTGATTGGTGATCGTGATGTGCAATTGATCAATCCTGCCCCTGCTATCGAACGGCGTGTAGCGTCACTGCTTGAACAGTATGCCTTGACGGCAGATGCAGATCATAAGCCTGAATATACTTTTATGACCAGTGCGGACGATGTCTATTTGGCACGTCTGATTGCCAAAAGCGAGCAGGCCAAAGCATTGGTGTCTGCATAAGAAATCTGAAATTTTGTTGGTAAAGTATTCTGCGAAATTTTCGGTGTATCTCTAGACTTTCAGGGAAAATGGGTGTCTGCAGACAATGCAGCTATTTTTAGATGAAAAACGGCCCGAGAAAGGTTCGGGTAAATGGCTTAGGAGTTAAACACAATATGGCAACAACGGCAAAGAAAAAGCCGGCAGCAACAGCTGCTAAACAACCCCGACAGCAGGGGCTGAGTGATATGCAACGGTGGATGTTGGGTGTCATTCTATTTGTGGTGGGGGTGTTGATCCTGTTATCGGTTATCTCATATTTCTTTTACTGGAAAGCGGATCAGGCCATTACGACACATGGCGCATTGGTCAGTGATATGGAGTTGACCGTTCACAACTGGTGCGGTAAATTGGGGGCAAGAGTCGCTAACTTTATTGTTGGGCGATGGTTTGGTCTCTTCGGTATCTGTGTGCCGATTGTCATCATGATTGTGGCTTTGCGGATCATGCGATTCCGCCCGGCATTTTTACGGAAATCGGTACGTCTGACCTTGATTCTGATGATTCTCGGCTCCTTAACCTTGGGGCTGATTTTCGGCGAGGCCTGGAATATCTTCGGCTCGGGCCTGGGGGGAGAACACGGCATTGCAATCTCCCGTTGGCTCAGTTCATTGATTGGCTCGCTGGGAACTGGATTGGTGCTGTTGTTGGCCTTTATTATCTATGCAGTTTATATAAATCGCAATACTATTGGTTTCCTGAATCGTTTGGGGAAGGGAGTTGTGGATAATGGTAAAAAGCTGGGCGGGGCTTTGACTTCGACGGCTGCTGATCTGCTGACCCACGAAACAGACAAAGAGTCTCAGCCACGTGTAGAGCCATCTACTGAACCGTCTGCCAGTGTTGCAGAAAAAAAATCACCCGTTACTGGAACTGCCCCGACAGATGTGAATCCGAGTGCTGCATTTGATCCCAATGAGGTTCATCCAGTACCCGGTTCTGCCTATCCGTTAAATGCAGGTTCGGACAGCCAACAGGTGGTAGAAAATGCTGCTCAACATACTGGAGCAATGGTTGATGAGTGTGGCTTTACGGTGTTGGCAGATCAACAGAATTCAGGAGCAATGGACCATGCTGCTGATTACGATCAATCCCCAAGGATGATCGAGGTGCAGGATGATAATGGTTTTTGGATTCGGAAACCTGCAGAGGAGACGGAACCACAAGCCGCATTTCAGTCGACTGAGTCGGGTGCAAATGTGTATCAGGATGATTGTGGATTTACCATCCAATATGCAGTTGGAGACGAACCTCAACCGGTAGATGTGCCAACTGGAGTCTGGCCTGATCGTCCCAATGATGATACCCTGCCGACAGGTGCACCAGTAGATTATTCATCTTATGGAGCCTCAGCGGATACACAACCTGTAACTTGGGAAAGTTCTCAACCTGTTCAGGATGAAACTCCATTTCAAACGGTCTGGCCGTCTTCGGAAGAGAGCGCTCCTCAGCCCTCAGAGAATCCGTTTAAACCTGATCCGATCCCTCCTTATGCTAACACGTATGGGGAGTCTGCCTCATATGTTCAGTCTGTACCAGAACAGGTTACAGAGACTGTTTCAGATGTGCCGATGACAGCGAATACGGACTTTGTTGCAGCGGTTCCGGTCGATTCGGATGTAACCAGCATGCCGGGAATGGCGGTTAATCATCTTCCTGAGGATCGAAGCTTGACTCCTGAGGAGATTGAGAATGCACTCTATGATCCGACACTTGAGCTGTCGCATTATCAGCGGCCACCTCTTGAGCTGTTGGAAGACCACACGGTCGAAGCGAGTGTCTCGAGTGAGGAGATTTATGAAAATCGCAACCGGATCAAGGCTACTCTTGAAAACTTTGGTATCAAGATCGATAAAGTGATGGCTACCGTCGGGCCGACGGTGACTTTGTACGAAATCGTTCCTTCACCGGGAGTACGTATTTCGAAGATCAAGAATTTGGAGGATGATATTGCTTTGAGTCTGGCTGCGTTGGGAATTCGTATCATCGCGCCGATTCCGGGCAAAGGAACGATCGGTATCGAGGTCCCCAATAAGGATAAGAAGGTGGTCTCGATGTATTCGGTCATCAAATCGGCGAAATTCCAGGAATCTACGTATGATATTCCGGTGGCTTTGGGTAAGACGATCCAAAATGAAACGTTTGTGATCGATCTGGCCAAGATGCCACACCTGCTGGTAGCTGGTGCAACAGGACAAGGTAAATCGGTTGGATTGAATGCCTTGATTACCTCTTTGCTATACAAGAAACACCCTTCGGAATTGAAGTTGGTATTGGTCGACCCTAAGAAGGTCGAATTGACGTTGTACAGCAAATTGGAACGTCACTTTTTGGCCAAAATGGAGGGTGAAGATGAGGCGATCATAACAGATACGCACAAAGTGATCTATACGCTCAACTCCCTTTGTATCGAGATGGACAGACGATATGAGCTGTTGCGGAAGGCAGAGGTGCGTCATGTCAAGGAGTATAATGCCAAATTCAAAAATCGGCGATTGAATCCGAATAAGGGGCACCGTTATTTACCCTATATCGTGGTGATTATCGATGAGTTTGCCGACTTGATCATGACTGCAGGGCGTGAGATTGAAACTCCGATTGCGCGTATTGCGCAGTTGGCTCGTGCGGTGGGTATCCATTTGGTCATTGCGACACAGCGACCGACTACCAATATTATTACAGGTGTGATTAAGGCCAACTTCCCGGCCCGTATTGCGTTCCGCGTGACCTCCATGGTCGATTCGCGTACGATCATCGATCAGTCGGGTGCCAATCAACTGATTGGTCGGGGCGATATGTTGGTATCAACGGGAAATGAGTTGACTCGTGTACAGTGCGCCTTTGTCGATACACCGGAAATTGAACGGATTACGGAGTATATCAGTTATCAACAAGGGCTTCCGTCTGTATATGAATTGCCGGCATATAGTCCGGATTCTGCAGATAGTGGCAGCTCGATATCGGGAAGTCGTACCGATTCGGCACAGTTTGATTCCAAGTTCGAGGAGGTTGCACATTTTGTCGTGCAGAATCAACAGGGATCGACCTCTTCGATTCAGCGACGGTTTGCTTTGGGGTACAATCGTGCAGGGCGTATCATGGATCAACTCGAAGAGGCTGGTATCGTAGGACGTGCCGAAGGAAGCAAACCTCGTGAAGTGTTGATCAAGGATGAGATCACATTGAACAATATTTTGCAGAGCCTGAGAAATTAAACAGTTTGGATATGGCTTTTTGTGTGAAAAATTGGCGACAGATTCTATTGGTTGTGTTGTTGGGATTAACCTGTAATTGGGTGTCAGCTGATCCCAAATCCAAACAGCTGTTGGATGGTATGACGGCACGATTGGCAAGCTATAAAAGCTATGAAATCGCCTTTGATTTTTCCATGCAGGGAGCAGCCAATATAGCCGGTACGGTGGTGGTGAGTGGTAATCGCTACCGGGTAACGATGCCTGATCTTGAGATCTATTGTGACGGCAAAGTGTGTCAGACGTATGTCCCGTCTAACAACGAAGTGACGATTGAATCTTTAGATCCGAACGGAAACAATTTTTTCGCCTATTTTATCCGTTTCTTGCGCTTGTACGATCAGGATTTCAATCACATCTATCGGGGAATGCAACTCCATGCCGGTAAAAATTTAGAAGTGGTACGCTTGACACCAAAGTCTTCAGACTCTGAATTTTCTTCAATACAGTTGGAATTGGATCCTACGACCAAGCTGCCGGTGAAAGCCAGTTTCACCATTCGGAACGAGTCGGATCCGATGGGAATATCAGTACGTAATTTGAAACCCAATGTTCCTGTCAGTGCGACGATGTTTACTTTCGATAGATCAAAACATAAGGACGTTGAGGTGATCGATTTCCGGTAACATCTGGTAACCATGCGTTACTTCTCATGGCTTTTGCAAGATTGGGGCAATGCAGCCTTCATGAAAAGAACAAATGGAATGTAGGGTGGTCAGAGGCGTTCGTTTATAACGTAATAGCGTATATTGGGCAGTACGAATGTATTTAAGGTGCTGGACGTGGTTTAGATGACAGGATAGATGATCCCTCATACATATAATAAAAGAGGCTGTATATGTATACAGCCTCTTTTTATTGTAGTTGGTGATCTCTGTTATTATCGGATGCGATCGAGAGACCGTACTAATGCTTCATCTTTGGTAATGCGGCGACGGGCAATCCATACCGATACAATACTCAGCAGCAATAAACCGCTTTGCGAGAGCAGTACAAATTTGGGTTGAGCCATTCCCTCAATGAGTATATCGGTTTGTTGCAGGTAAATCAAAAGCCCTGCTGAAACAGCGAGCAGGATGATTTCGACAATGCAGAGCAGCATCTGTCTTTTCCGGTTTTTATACAGAAAGATCGTAGCAAACGGCAACAATGTGGTTACGGTTAACAGAATTCCGAACCAGGAGTGTGAGAGGACTTGGGTGATCAACCCGTTATTGGTCATGTCGGTTACATATATGCCCCATGCCGTTAAATCTGCATGCATATTGCTTATGTCACTGCTGGCTAAAGGAACGAACAGCAGGAGGCCGGTGAAAATCGTTGCTAATAATAGATATAGAGTTTGTACGCGTTGAATCATTTTTTAGTTTGCTTGAATCGTTTGAAAATATTGTGCGGAATTAAAGCAATAAGTTTTTAATTACAATCTACAATCCAATTGATTACATGGAAAATAGATCACGCTCAGCTGGGGCCGCAGGCTGCCTCTTTGCCGAACTTTCGTTTTGGGCTGCCGACGTCTTCGAAGAGTCAACAGGCAGTGTCGTCCGTGCTTTGTGATTGGCAGAAGACATTGCAGAACGATTATTCACAGTCGGTCGGTTTGCAGTTGTAGCCGCATTGTTCTCAGAACCTTCTGCTATGGGAACCTCTATGGGGGCAGCCGGTTTTGTCGAGGATTCGCTTGCTGTAGCTTGCTTGGCAGCTGTGGTGGACGGATCGCCCGTTGCTACAGTGGTAGCCGTTTGTGCAGGCTTATTGGTCTCAACGGTTGTTGCAGATGAAGCGACAGAAAAGGCAGTTGGGGTCGTTCCCGCTGAATTTAAATTGTCTTGGCTTGAAGAACCTGAAAAAGCGTTTCCATCGATTTGATTAACGTTTTTTGCAGGGGCTTCAGTGCGTTGATTCCTGTCCGTTTGATTTTTATTATATTCGGTTGTTTCCTCCTTAGATTGCTGTGCATCACTGGATGCAGAGGCAATCCCTCGATTCTTGTCGAATTTTCCACGACGAGACCGGTTTCGAGATGGACGTGAACCTTGTGACTCTTCGTTTGTGATCTCGGAAGCACTGCGAGCCTTTAAAGATGCGGGTGCAGAGTGATTGTCCCGATTCTTTGGACTGTTATTTGTTTGGTTTGCGCGGGAGGAACTATTGTTTTCAGATGTGTTATCGGGTGCCGGTTCAAGGCGTTCGTCAATCAGATAACGGTTGCGCTCACCCGAATTCCGGTTGATCAACTCTCCAATAAAACCTGCCAGGAAGAGCTGTACACCGATGATCACAGCTGTAATCGCGATGAAGAACAACGGTTGTTCCGTTACACCACGGATAGGCAACATGTGGGCCTGTTTGTAGAGTTTTTCAGCGATTAAGGCGATAGTTGTACCTCCACCGACTAAGAACATCAGTGTTCCGAGTCCGCCGAAAAAGTACATTGGGCTCTTGCCGAATTTGGACATGAACATGACCGTAATCAGATCCAGGTAACCCTTGATCATGCGTTCCCATCCGAATTTGGATTTTCCATATTTACGAGCCTGGTGATGAACTACCTTTTCACCAATGTTACGGAAGCCTGCGCTCTTCGCCAACAGCGGAATGAAACGGTGCATCTCACCGTAAACCTCGATGCTTTTGATCACTTTATTGCGATAGGCTTTCAGGCCGCAGTTGAAGTCATGTAGCTTGATCCCTGAAGCTAACCGTGCACAGAAGTTGAAAAATTTGCTCGGCAATGTTTTCCCCAGTGGGTCGTGACGACGTTTTTTCCATCCGCTGACCAGATCGTAGCGTTCGAGCTTGATCATACGATAAAGTTCGGGAATCTCGTCTGGAGAGTCTTGCAAGTCTGCATCCATGGTGATGACCACCTCTCCCCGGGCTGCTTCAAATCCGCAATAGAGAGCGGCCGATTTGCCGTAATTGCGGCGGAAACGGATGCCTCGGATGTTGGCATCACGACGTTGGAGCGAACGAACAATATTCCAGGAGTTGTCACTGCTGCCGTCATCAACGAAGATGATTTCATACGTGTAATTGTTGGCTTCCATTACACGACGAATCCACGCGTGCAGTTCGGGTAGAGACTCCTCTTCATTGTAGAGGGGAACTACTACAGAGATATTGATATTATAGGTTGTTGCCATTGGCTGAGGTATTATCTGTATTAGAATCGGGTTGTGCGGATGGTGGAGGTGTGACCGGCGGTCGTTTAACGAATGCCGAAATGAATACACCGATCATGCCGCCGTAAAGCAACATGCTGGCAGCACCGCTAATTGCCATAACGATTGGATTTTTCGTCATGCCGGTCTCCAACGCCATGTCAATATTTTGTTGATTGAACCCGCTCTCTTTTAATGTCGTTTGGATCAATTGGTCATAATACACGGGGTCGATGTAGTTTTGCAGGATAAATTGTCCGATACCAGCCAGCACTCCTGCGAAAAGCATCATCTTGAGAATAAAGGCCAAACTTTGCGGATAGTAAAAACCGGTGGTATAATAGCGGGATACTTTGCGAGCATAAAAATAGATGAACAGAATCAGTGCTGCAAAGTTCAGCAATGCGGGTACATGATCCATGCTGTGGTTCATACGACCCAGGTAGCCGATTACCATGATCAGAATCAAGGTGAGCCCCAGATAGAATCCCCCGGTTGCAGCTTCACGCCAGACCAGTTTTTTAAGAGTGGCGTTTGCTGGGGTTTTATATGGTGGTTGTGGTGTCATGGGTACAAAAATTGAGAATTAAAAGATCAGTTCGCCGATTCCTTCACGGACAATTTCAGGTTCGTCACCGGTACAATCAACAATCGTTGTCGGCTCGATATGACCATAACCTCCATCAACGACAGCGTCGACACGGTCTCCGTATAGCTCGTAAAGCAAAGAGGGATCCGTGGTGTATTCGGTCTCGTTTTCGGGTGTCTTGACAGAGGCGGTCACCAAAGGGTACCCCAATACCTCGACCAAAGCGACAGGAATACGGTTATCTGGAATGCGAATGCCGATCGTTTTTTTACGTTCTAAGTATTTGTCTGGTACCTTGCTTGATGCATTGAGCAGAAAGGTAAAGGGACCGGGTAAGTTGCGTTTCATCAGTTTGAAAACGGGATTGTCCACCCGTGCGTAAGTGGCTATGCCGCTCAAATCTGCGCAAATAATTGAAAAATTGTTACCCTGTTTGCCGGTTAAAGCGCGTAATCGTTCGATGGCACGCGTGCTTCGCAACGAACAGCCGAACGCATAGACACTGTCCGTGGGGTAAATGATTACGCCATCACGTTGCAGGATGTCCACCACTTGGGTGATCGCTTTTTCGTTGGGATTTTCCGGATAGATTCTGATCAGCATGGGTGCAAGGTAATAACGGACCGAAGTTACCACAATTTGCTGAAATAAAAAAAGGGTAAGCTACTTATATCGCACCGCTACAACCGCCTACCCTTGCTGTCTTCCGACCCTGGGGGATTCAGCAGGAGCTGGTCGTATAAGACTTACCCGTCGCAAAGGTAGCTTTTTTTGGGGTAAATGCAAATCTCCTGAGTAAAATCATAGGGCATACAATTCCATGATGTAACTCTGTCGGTGGCAAGTGAAGGTGAAAAATGAATCGGGGAAATGGGGAGGTAAGTTGTTTGAAATGCTGTTCCTTGTTGTGTCGATGCAAGAAAAATATGACAGAGGTGCAAAAAGATACCTGAATGTGCGTCCATTTTTTGTTGGCAAACAATAAGAGTGTTATTTTTGTCTCCAAAGGCTCTAAATTTTTAATGATTTAAATGATTAATAGAATGAGAAAAACAGGTCTCGCACTGATTATGGCGTGGATGACAATCGGTTTGTTTGGTTGCCAGAAAATGAAAGACGACATTGACAATCTGAAGAATCCGATCCCGACCGGTATCGTCGTGCTTCAAAATGAGATTGATGTTCAAAATGGCTCGGCCATTCAGATCCCTTTTCGGATCAATCCGTCGAATTATGTGCCCAAAGTAGAGGATATTACATTAGATGTGGTCTCTTCGCAAATCACACGAGCTTCGTATGGTTCGTCCATCCCGGAACTTACGTTGACCGGTATTCAGCCAGATAAAAATGCACAGGGAGAGACCATTGACGGACAATGGTTAGCAACGGTAGAGGCGGCCGAAGGTGCCTATTATGCTGATGCCAAGATTGCGCTGATTTTAACCTATACGGATGCGCGTGGAGAAAAGGTGCAAATGACCTCTTCTTCGGTATCGGTACTCAACAGTTATGTGAAACTGACGGATAAAATGGTTGTTCTGAACGGCCCGTTGTCATGCACCTATATGAGCACTACCACGAATATGCCGATTACGGTTTCAACGCAGTTAGTGGCTCAACCGATCTCGGAAGGCAGCTCTACACTGTTTGATATGGGAACTGTTGCTGTGAAGGAGGCTGAACTGACGGGTGATAAGGCCGATCAGTTTACGCTGACTCCTGATGAGTCGGGCATGAAATGGAGCATCACACCAAATAGTGCCGCATTGGAGTTTGATGAAGGAGCTCAATATGTACCGGTTACTTTAGCTGTAAAATTGTTGGATCGAATTGGCAATAATGAGGTGACCGTTACGAAAACCATCCGTTTTTTCAAAACAGAATATACGGCACCGGATGTTGTGGAGTATAAACTTTCGGAATGGCCGGTAGACCGGAGACAGAATTTACCATTGGGGGATTATTTAGCTCAAATTGGCGTTACAGCTGAGCTGTTTACCCGGCATAATGAAGGTGAATATCTGCCAATCGTCGTGCAACGAAATTTTAGCGTTAAAAATTCTGCTGGAGCGGATGCTTCTTCGTCGTATCGGGCTATTTTTCAAGTGAAAAATACAATTCCCGATGAAAATCCAGATGCGGTTTCGAACGAGATCATTGCTCCAGAAACCAGTTATCTGCAACAACGTTTCTATTCGCTGCCGTTAGAGGGTGAGTATATGTTATGGCTCACTTTCCAGTATTCGACCGTCGAGAGTATCACTAGCTCATATCCTCAGCCAACGATTCAGGCGACCATTAAAGTTCCTGTACGCATTGTACCCTAGTACAACCGGAGTTTGATATTATAGAGAGCAACTCACCAATCCGAGTTGCTCTCTTTTTTATATTCACAGGATGGAATCTTTCCCAAATATCCAATCCTCAAGAAAGAAAATTGATATTACGATCAGCCTCTTTTTATATCCCATCAGATCAATGTCTGTTTACCTGTTCAAAGGGATAGAGGTAATTTTATTACTTTTGTGCAGGTTTGTGGTTTTTATTGAGATAAATGGAATTTGCGAGCCTTTGGCGATTGAGGATATGGGATCCGGAATCGGGCGTAAAATTATATTTATCGGTGCAACAGACCGAAACGGTTAAATAACGAAAAATGGCAAAAAACGAACATAGTGTTTCTTCGCAGAAACGGTTACAACGTTTGGGATGGATAGGTTTAGGCGTGCTGGGCTTGATTGTATTGGCGATGATTCCCGGCTATCGGCTGTGGGAGTATTATTGTGGCCGTGCAGTTGAGTCCAATGCAGTTCTTACGCTTCCTACTGGCAGTGATTTCCGGGCGTTGGTTGATTCTCTCGAGTCGGCCGCTGTTTTGCATAACCCGAAACGATTTGAAAAGTGGGCCCATTCCCGAGATCTGGACTTGTCGGTACATCCGGGGCGTTATCGCTTGGATGCAGGTATGAGTTACTCTTCTTTGATTAATATGCTGAAGAGCGGACGCCAGACTCCGGTGAGAGTGACCTTCAATAATCTGCGTACACCTGCAAGGTTGGCAGGAGTTTTGGCTCGTAAATTAGAGCCGGATTCGTTGACATGGGTCCATACTTTGATGTCCGATTCCTTAGCCAAACAATACGGACTTTCGGCTCAAACCCTGTTTACGCTGTTTATTCCCAATACATACGAATTCTATTGGAATACGACTCCCGATGCTTTTTTACAACGGATGAAAAAGGAGACGGATCGCTTTTGGTCCTCTCGCGAGGCAAAGTTGGCCCGTTGTGGTTTGAGCCGCGAGGAGGTGTACACATTGGCCTCGATCGTTTACGAGGAGACGAAGCGTACCGCTGAGATGCCACGTGTTGCTGGTGTATATATCAATCGGTTGCGTCGCGGAATGCCTTTGCAGGCCGATCCGACCGTGAAGTATGCGGTAGGTGATTTTTCGTTAAGACGGGTATTGCACCGCCATTTGGAGGTCGATTCGCCGTACAATACCTATAAATATCCCGGATTGCCTCCCGGTCCGATCTGTATGCCGTCGATTGATGCGATCGATGCCGTCCTTAATTATGAGGATCACGATTACCTCTATTTTTGTGCAAAAGCAGATCTCTCTGGAGAGCATGTGTTTGCCCATACGTTGAATGAACACAATCGTAATGCGCAGGCCTATGCCAGAGCCTTGAATCGTCGTGGAATACGATAAAATTCAATGCATGGTATATTGCCAATATTGAGGGAAAGTGATTAGGTGACAAAACATTTTGTTATATTCAGATTGGCTGTTGATTTTTATAATTTAACGGATCAAAGCCAAGCCTTTTATGTTTATCATACTGGTGGCGCTTTTTCAAACTAACAAAAAGCAACCTCTATTGATCGTTCAGTTTTGGCTTTTATCACGTTTGAACTAATCTGATTTACATAACTGATACATTGAGGGAAAGGAGTTGCAGTATTGCTGCAGCTCCTTTTCTATTTGGCTTGTTGGCGTTTGGATCGTCGTGTTTATAGATAGCATGTTCCGGTTACATGTCAAACACTAGGCGGATCGGCCGTCTTTGATTGAAGTCATTATCTGTGGGGATGAAAGGAGGATGATTTAGCCATTTATGGGGATTTACGGGGCCGGATGGCTCCTCTACTTTTGCTCTGTCAAAAAAGAGAAGCAAGTTGAAAAAAATCCCACTCTTAATGGTGTTGTGCTGTATGGCGTTATCGATCTTTCCGGTATACGCTCGACAGTTAGATGATTCGACCGATTGTTTGTTGTCGGTTCGAGTGCTGAATGGGAAAAACGGCGAACCTGTCGATTTTGCGGTAGTAGTTTTGATCGCACAGGCCGGTGAGCGTGTTTTTACTGAAAGCACGGGCTTGGATGGTGTCTGTCATTTTAAGCGCCTTACGTCTGGATCATACAAATTGCAAGTTACCTTTCTTGGTTATAAACCCTATGTACATACCATTGTCGTCGAGAGCGATTCTTCCTATACCATTCGGCTTGATCCTCAAGCTGTCGATTTGGATGAGGTGGTGGTAACAGCTTTGGAATCGCAAGGAATGACCAGTTCGTCGAAAATCGATCGGCAAGCGATGGAGCATCTGCAGCCGTCGAGTTTTTCGGATTTGGTGTCGTTGCTGCCAGGTGAACGGACAACCAAACCGATGATGGGGGCCGCCAATCTGATCCGTCTGCGTGAAGCGGGGGGAGGTATCAACGCTAGCGGTAATAGTACTGATTATGACATTTCATCGTTAGGTACTTCGTTTTTGATGGATGGTGTGCCCATCAGTACCAAAGCCAATCTCTCTTACCTGGCTGGTAACAGCGATTATGATATTGCAGATCGCAATACGACTGGCCGGGGATTGGATATGCGTACGATTTCGACCGATGACATCGAAAAGGTTGAGGTGGTACGTGGTATCCCTTCGGTGGAGTATGGCGATTTGACCAGTGGATTGATCAAAATAGATCGGCGCAAAGGTGGCAATCAACTCAATGCCCGTTTCAAGGCTGATGCTTATGGCAAATTGGCCTATGTAGGTAAGGGATTCGAATGGAAAGAGCGTCATCTAACTCTCAATACGGGAATTGACTTCTTGGATTCCAGAGTTGACCCCCGCAATACATTGGAAAATTACAAACGTTTCAACGCCTCGGTGCGACTCTCCAAAGAGTGGCATTACGGGTCAGGTAAACTGTCATACGGCACCAATCTTGATTATGGCGGATCGTTTGATAACATGAAGATTGACCCCGAGATCAACTATCACAAAGAGGATAGTTATAAATCGAGTTATAATCGTTATGCGCTGGCCAATAATTTGACATGGGAAAGTTCGCGGCATCGTTTTTTCCGCTCTTTGGAGTTGAATACCTCCATCAGTTTGCAAAGCGATAAGATTGACAGAACCCGTTATGTCTCGCTGTCAGGCACGCAGGCGACACCTCCTTTGTCGGATCAGGAAGGGGTACATGATGGTAGTTGGTTGCCGGCACAATATGTGGCTACCGGTGGGGTAGAGAGTTTGCCATTCTATGCATATACCAAACTGGTGGCTCGTTTTGGAGTGGAGGGTAATCGTGCAAAACACGATTGGATGGTTGGTGCCGATTGGCAGATGAATAAAAATTACGGCCGGGGACAAATTTATGATCCGCTGTTGCCGATTTCGCCGGGACTGACCACCCGCCCAAGACCTTATTACGATATCCCGGCAGGACATGACTTTGCGTTGTTTTTTGAGGATCGCAGTACGGTGACTGTGGGACGCAACCGGTTTGAAGTTCAGGCAGGTCTGCGGGCATCGACACTGTTGAATATATCGGAAAAGTATGATCTGCGGGGAAAATTCTTTTTCGATCCACGGGTGAATTTGCGATGGAGTTTTCCGCAGGTTATGGTGGCGGGACGTCCGCTCAAGTTTGAGATCGGAGGGGGAGTAGGGTGGCATACGATGACACCATCTTTGAGTTATCTCTATCCCGATCCGATCTATTACGATTGGTTGCAGTTGAATTACTATCACCCCAATCCGGAGTATCGTCGTTTGAATCTGAAGACCTATGTGGTCGATCCGACCAATTATCATTTGCAGGCGGCTCGAAACTTCAAATGGGAGATACGGGGCGACATTACTTTCGGTGAAAATCGTTTGAGCGTGACCTATTTTCGGGAGGACATGCACAACGGGTACCGCTCAGCCCTGCAATACCAGGTGATGAACTATCGTGCATACGATGCCAGCGGGATCGATCAGAGTACCCTGACCGCTCCTCCATCGCTCGAGAATCTGCCCTATCAAGAGATTACGGCATTCGGTACCTATGGAACAACAGCCAATGGTACGCGATTGTTCAAAGAGGGCATTGAGTATCAGTTTGTCAGTAAACGCATTCCGGCTTTGCGTACCCGTATTACGATTGACGGAGCGTGGTTCCGTACGTTGTATAGCGATAGTGAACCCTATTGGTATCGCAAAACGGTGACAATCAACGGACAGTATTTGCCCTATCTGGGACATTACAACGATCCGAATGGATATTGGCGACGGTCGTTCAATACCCGCTTCATGTTCGATACCTATCTGCCCAAACTCAAACTCGGATTTTCAGCTTCAATCGAGTGTATGTGGCTCTATCGGCAACGTTCGTTGCGGCAATATGGCATCCCGTACGAGTATGTGGGGCTGGATGGAGTGATCCGACCTTTCGATGAGGAGACGGCTCGTGAGGATCCCTATCTGCAGCATTTGATTATCACCTATTCGGAGACCAATTACAAAGAGATGGTACGTGAGCCGCTGAATATCGGCATGAACCTGAAGGTTACCAAGAAACTGTATAAGGATAGAATTCAATTGGCTCTGTTTGTCGATCAGCTTTTCTCCTATTGGAGGGAGTATAAAGGGGCCAACGGGGTGACGGTTCGCCAGACTGGAAATACGCCCTATTTCGGTATGGAGATCAATTTTAATCTGTAAACAGTCAAGTGATGATAACCAAAATAGTGTAAACCAAATAAAATAGAATTATGAAAACAATGACCCGTGTTTTAGGAGTATTGCTGTTTGTATTGGCAGCGCTAACCCTGTCGTCCTGCCAAAAAGAGAATCAGGGCCTCCCTACGAGTAACGTAACATGGAATCTGACCCTGCCCGAGAGTGCCAGTGACGGAACTGTTTCCGAGACAAAGGCGGTGTTTACTAATATGAACACAGGAACGACCTACAATGCAACTGTGAGCTCTGCGACCAAAGCGACGGTAGTGAGTGTTTCGGCTACTGTGCCGGAAGGACTTTATAATATTAGTGTGGAGGGTAAAGTGACCTATACGGCTGATGATGGCAACGCCTTGACGACTGGTTTCCGGGCTTATAAAGAGTCGGTAACCATTTCTGGTGAGACTGTTGCATGGCCGGAGACGCAGGCGTCATTTTACAACCCGTCGAATGGATTTGTAATTTCTGAGGTCTATTTTGCGGGCTCCTCTACGGCTACGGGTGATCAGTATGCGGATGATCAGTACATTAAGATCTGCAACAATTCGGATCAGGTACTTTATGCTGACAGTCTGGCTATTCTGCTTTCGGAATTCAACCCTCAACGCAAATTTGAATATCGTCCTGATATCATGAAGGATTATTTTTCAGTGAGTACCGTATTGATGATTCCGGGTAGCGGTAAAGATCATCCAGTACAACCTGGTGCAGAGCTGGTGATTGCCATGAATGGAATCAACCACAAAGAGTACAATCCGACCTCTCCTGATCTGTCAAAAGCGGATTTTGAGGTGTATGACTATACCGGAGGTGATCAGTATCCCGATGTGGATGGAACAACTGTGCCGAATGTCGAAATTTGGACTACTTTTTCGGCGACCGTAACCGGGTTGCATGTCAATGGTTTGGAGACTTGGGCGCTGGCTCGTATGGAGGGAACCAAAGATGAATTTTTGACTAACAATGCCTATACGGCAGAGTACACTTTTACGTTTGGAGAACATTCGTTCGAGATGTCAACCGACTGCTTCAAAGTGCCTAATGCATGGATTGTCGATGCCGTGAATGGCTCGACTCCTGATGGACATGAATGGCTGGTGATTGATGCTTCGTTGGATGCCGGTTATACCTGGTGTGCCGAATATTTGGGTGACAAAAACCGGTATAATACGGCTGCAGTTCGTAAAAAAGCTGCAAATGGGAAACTTCAGGATACCAACAATTCAACCAACGACTTCACTCCGCATGCAACACCGTCTTTGTTGTAATTTGCCAAAACTGCTTTAGATGTTTTTTCGGTGTGTATGCATATGGATCGGTATTTGTGCCGCCATCGCCGCACAGGGAATGCAGCGAGACAGCTCGTCGCGGGCCATCGGCCTGGACGAGCGTCTCTCGCCTGTGGCTTTATTTCGTACATCCCTATTTGATAACCCGGCTTCGCAGGTGTACCGGTACAACACCTCCTTGACCCAAATCGGACTGTCGTGCGTTTACGACCAGCAGCAGGAGGCTGTGGTGATGCAGCAGGGACGTGGCAATCGTTTTGCGGCATTCGATGCCGACTCTTATGTGAAACGGAACGGCAATACGGTTTGGGGCTCAGCGGGGTATCGGGTAGGACGCACCATGCATACGGTGTGGAATGAGAATGCCGATTATGAGCTGTTGTACCCCTATGTTTGGGCCGATTCTGTCGGAGGAAACCTGAATTCAGAACGCTATACGTTTACCGGAGGTTATGGTTGTCAATTTGGCCGGGTTGCCTGGGGAATTTATGCCGATTACCGTGCAGAAATCGAGTATCGCAAAACCGATCCCCGACCCCGTAATGTGGTCTCGGATCTGAACCTTTCGACGGGAGCAATGCTGGCTCTGGGAAGACGCTATTTGGTAGGACTCTCTGCCGACTTGCAAATCTACCGTCAGGAGAGCAGTATGCGTTTTTTTGCGGTGTTGGGAGGCCCAAAGATGTACCAAATGTTGGGAATGGGTATGTACAGTACCCGGTTTTCCGTTGGTGGGGACAGTCAGTCGCTCTTTTTTAAGGGTCGTGGTTACGGCGTGGGGGTGAATCTTCTCTCCCGGGATGGCCGAGGCGCCTTTTTAACCATCCATTACCGGAATTGGGCTGTACGACGTATTTTGGAAAATTATCAGAATCTTCCTTTGACTCGATTGGTTGATAACGAGCTGAAAGGTACGGTAGGATGGCTCGGACAGCAAGGTCGATACCATTGGGGCGTGAAGTTGTCGGGCTTTTATGCGGAGCGAACCGGTACCGAATATATCTATGGCGATGCTTCGGGTAGTGAGAATTATCCTCGGTTAGGGTCGGTCGATCAATATAATAATAGTCGTGTCGAAGGAAAAATCTCTGCCGTATGGGGCTTTGAAACTGTACGCGGATGGTCCTTTTATCTGGAGCCCTCCGGAGGTTACTACCGTTTTGAATCGGGTTACCTGAATCCTCAACGTAGTTTGATATTCGATAAGATGGGGGCAGGTTTGCAGGCATCCCTGTTCAAAAAAATCCGTCGTTCGACGTTGCGTTTAGGAGGATCGGCGGATCGGATGGTGAATCGTTCTGCAACGATGCGTCTTGACGGTTTGGAGATGACCAGCTCGATTGGCGAGATGATGCAGCATAATTTTGACCACCTGCGTGCTGATGTAACCTGGTGCGGAGTCCAGTTGCGTTGGGAGTATCTTTTTGAACGCACTGCGCTTTCGTTTTACATTCAAGGCGATTGGCAGCGTGGAATGTACAGTGACGGCAATCGGTCCGATTATGCGCGGATCATTTGTGGTGTTGCCTTTTAATCAATTACACAACAGTAAAAAGTTATGGAAAATGTCATAGAGTGTCGTAATCTGACGCACTATTACGGCAATCGGATGATTTATAAAGATCTCAGTTTTACGGTTCCGCGAGGGCGTATCCTCGGCTTGCTGGGAAAAAACGGTACCGGTAAAACGACAACCATCAATATTCTGAGCGGTTATTTACAACCTCGTTCGGGAGAGTGTCGGATTTTCGGTGAAAACATCCAACGGATGAATCCGGTGACCCGGCAGCGGATCGGTCTTCTGATCGAGGGGCATGTCCAATATGCTTTCATGAATGTGGAGGAGATCGAACGCTACTATTCAGCTTTTTATCCTAATTGGAATCGGGATGCCTATTACGGGCTGGTCCGCAAACTGAAAATTGCACCTCGGCAACGTATCGCGCGAATGTCGTGTGGTCAACGTTCTCAGGTGGCTTTGGGCCTGATCCTGGCGCAGAATGCAGAGTTGCTGGTGCTCGATGACTTTTCGATGGGACTGGATCCCGGATACCGTCGCCTGTTTATCGACTACCTGCGCGAGTATGCCAAGGCCGAAGCCAAAACTATCTTCCTGACCTCGCATATCATTCAGGATATGGAGCGGTTGATCGATGACTGCATCATCATGGATTATGGGTCGATCCTGATCCAGCAACCTGTTCAACAACTGTTGAAGACCTTCCGACGCTACACTTTTCGAATAGAGGGAACGATTCCCGAAATTTTGCCAGAGGATGCAGCTCTCTACCACAGTGCGGTGATTCGTGATTGTGGCGAAACCTACTCTTTCGAGGATGCCGAATATATCTCATGCTGGTTGCGACGCAACGGTATTGCCTATAAAGAGTTGAAAGCGGAGTCTCTGAATCTGGAGGATGCTTTTATTGGATTGACCGGCAAATATTAATGTTTATTGGATTTTCATCGAGAAAAATGAAGAAGGCGATCTTTTATAAAGAGTGGATCAAGACACGCCGTTATACCCTGTTGGCGTTGATCCTCTCGCTGATATTTGTGGGGTACGCCCTGTTACAGTTGCAACGGGTGATCGGGTTCAAAGGTGTTGGACATCTTTGGGAGATCCTGCTTTCACGTGATACGGTATTTATTGAAGTGTTAACCTATGTGCCGTTGGCGATCGGTGTGTTGATGGCGGTGGTGCAGTTTGTTCCGGAGATGCAGCAGAAACGACTCAAACTGACGTTGCATTTGCCTTTTCCCCAACGTCGCATGGTAACCTTAATGCTGAGTTCCGGCCTGGTACAGGTATTGGGTATTTTTCTGCTGAACTATGCCGTGTTGTGGATCTATCTGCAATCCATTTTGGCTCCGGAGTTGGTTTCCCGGATCTTGTTGACGGCACTGCCCTGGTACTTATGCGGCTTGACGGGCTATCTGCTGGCAGCGTGGATCTGTCTGGAACCGACCTGGTACAGACGTATTGTCAATCTGCTTATTGCGGCTGGGGTGATCCGCATTTTCTATCTCGGCACGACACCGGAAGCCTATAACTGTTTTTTGATCGGTCTGGTGCTTTATGTCGTGGTGATCGTGCTGTTGCCGCAACTTTCGGTCGCACGTTTCAAACAAGGGTGTCAGGATTGATCTGTCTCCTTGAAGCAGAACAGAATCGACAGTTTTTCTGATTAACACATTCGAAATATGATACGATTTAGCAAAATAGTACTCTTTTTTACGGCGGTGGTGTTGATGGCCTGGCTGCTGCCGTGGGGTTACCACTTCGTTACGGTACGTCCGGACAGTGGCCCTTTTACTTTGTATAGCTGTGTGACCGACGGGTTTGTGATGCGTGATTATCGCGATGGCAATCCAATCTGTTACGATGAAACGGGTCGAACCTATTCGGAACGTGAGTTCGATAGTGTCTTGCCACTATTTTATTACCGACAGTTGCTTGCCGATGGACGTCAACCCGATACGTTGCGGGGAGTGGCACTTACGCCTCAAGTGGTCTCTTTGCAGAGTTTTATGTTTCGCAGCTATCCCTCTGATCTCAATAAGGTGAAACCCAAGCTCTATCCGTTATTGGAGGCGATGTCGGGACGGGTGGATCTGCAAATGCCATCGGATGTATTTCGTATGGATGAGCGTATTGAGTTTATCGATATGGCGACTAACCGAGTGGATGAATCCAAAAGTGAACGTTTTACCCAAGCTCTATTGGCCAAAGGTTTCTCGTTTCCGGCCACCTATATGCAGGGAAATCCGACTACACGTAAAGAATACGATGAGGGTTATATGCTTCTCGACCGCGATGGAAAGTTGTTTCATCTGAAACAGTTACGTGGAAGGCCTTATGTGCGTTATGTCGAATTACCCGACAGTGTACGGATTACCGATATTTTCGTTACAGAATTTTCGAATCGTCGCAGCTATGCCTTTTTGTCGGATTCGGCTCATCGGATGTATCTGTTGACTAATCCTGGATATGAACTGAAGCAATTGCCGATTGATCGTTTTGATCCGCGTACGGAAGAGATCATGATCATTGCCGATCTGTTCCATTGGACGGTTTGTGTGTCGGGGAACGATGGAACACGTTATTACGCTGTGGATGCGAATGACTATTCGCTATGCGGAACGTTGTCGGATCCGAGTGAGGTGCATTGGACCGAAAAGGTGGCAAAGTGGGTGTTTCCGTTCGAGTTGTCGTTTACTTCGTATGACGATGAATATGTTTATCCTCGGTTGACAAACTTTTCAGTATCCGCTGTGGTGTTAAACCTGTTGTTGGCCGGCATCTATCTGCTTGTGCGCAGACGTCAGATAAGATCTGCGGTTATTCCGGCTTGCGGAGTGGTGATATTGGGTCTCTACCTCTTTATTCCGTTGCTTGTGCTCAGACGATAATTTACTTATACCGTGAGAATATAGCAGGGAAGAATTACTCTATGCGATAATCAATAAGGCAGAGCAGGGAGTTAAACGGATTCCCTGCTCTTGTTGTTTAGAGATGATGTGTGTTGAGAGATTAGGTTTATTGAGTTACTGAATGTGGAAAAATGGTGTGAATGCGTGACGAAAGTGGAGTACAGGCTTGTGTTGTTGTCTTGATTGAGTTGTTTTGATATTACAATTGTTGGGATATGGTGGATCGCCTGGGGAGTGCAATGAGTTCTCAAAGCATTGGAACAATAGGTTCGAGAAAGGCTTTGTTCAGCGTAATAGCAGAGGAATAGGGATATCTTTAGTAATGGATGTGGTGTGCCATAGCTTTAATGTTTGGCTGGAGTCTAGCTCGTTTGTGCTCAAGGGAGAAAAAGCATAATAAAATGTTTCCAAGCATAATGAACGAGGGGCAGATCCTGCAAAATCTGCCCCTCTTGACGGCCGAAGCCGAACTTGAAACTGAGTGTTACTTGAACTGATAAAAGAAGATACGAACAATCGAAACGTTAACTAACTAATTTACCAAACCTAAAATCAATGTATTATGTTTATATAGCTTTTATGTGAAGATCAAAAAGAGAACGGGAATTAAGATTCCTGCTAAGAATTCAACACCTCCTCGGCCCCAAAAGCCTTTGACTCCTTTTACCATGAAAAGGCCGGTCAACGTGATAATGACTAACGAGAAAGCGAAAATATCCGAAAAAGCGGTCCACCAGTGTCCGGGATTGTAGTGCAGTCGATTCAGACTGCTCCAGATCGGTCGGCGCCGTATCGATTCATACAAGACTTCACCGGTATCCGTGTTCACCATCAAAGAAGAACCTCCTTTGAGAAAAACTTTCATCTGTGAGTCCGCAGGGAAGTAATGCTTTGTGTAGTTGTCGGCTTCATCCAACGGTCCGAGAATCGACAGTACAAAATCTTTATTCCAATCGGCTTGTGATTTGGGAAGGTCTTGAAGCGTGAACTCTTTGCGTGTAATGTCGTATTCTGCGTTGAAGTCGCGTTTGTGGTTGAGCAAAAATCCTGAAATTGCATAGATCAAAACTACTCCAGCGAAAAAGAAAGACAACTCGCGATGAATCGTACGACTCCATTTTCGGAATTCAGAACCGAATTTCTTGACTTGCATCGGCTAAAGAATTTCGTAATTGTCGGCAGTAATGCTGTAAAAGGAGAGATAGTCTTTTCCCTCGTTGGCTTTGCGTTCTGCAATCCGTTTGCGGAAATTGGCAATCCGCTCTTCAATGCTTCCGGCAGGAGCCTCCCCGCGGGCTTTCTGATCGCTTTCACATCCTGCTCCTCCTTCACCGTGCCGCTCGGTAACTTGCGCCTTGATCTGAGATTCCCATTGGTTCAGGAACGCCTCATCGATACGCTCTTCCTGTACGGTGCCTTGAATCCGTACCAAACTGTTTACTGTCTCCGGTGAAAAACTGCCTATTTTTTGTCCGGCATCGATACGGATGGTTTGGGTGTCGTCGCTCCCCATCAAGAAAATTTTACCGCCTCCGTGTTGGCAAATGTGGGTGCAAACTCCCTCCAGAACGACAGTCTGTCCAACCAGTTTGTCGGCATTTTTCAGCACGCTATCCACCTCCATGCCCTTATTTTGGGCAGCTGCTGTGGTTGTTTTGGAATTTGATGAACTTGATCCGCAGCTGACGGCTGTACCACCCAAAAAAGCTGAAATAGCGAGTATGGCTAAAAAGTGTTTTTTCATGACGTTATGTTGTTTTAATAATTGCGTAGTTTGAAGAACGACCTCCTGCCGGGCGTACCCGACAGGAGCCATCGTTCGTTTATGGTTTTTGGCTTACGAGGACAAAAGTAGAGGGAAGCCAGTGGAGCTGCAATCCCAACATGTAATGAAAAAAGTGATCAGAATCCCTATTTGTGGCGATAGGTGTATTTAATATATAGGAGTAGTTTTGCACTGTATTTGAATTGAGCTATTTGAGAAAAAAGTGAGGTGGGTGATGCTAAAGAGGTGTCCTGTCGCAGACGGTGGCTCAATTTTAAAGTGAAGGGGATTCGAAACTTGGAAATGCAAATGAATACCACCTCAAATAAAAGGTTCGGAATATATCGAATTGGAAAAGATGAAACAGCACGATGAAGAGGAAGGTGTGATTGCCCGTTCCGATAATTTATCCCATATTTGTGAAAAACATAAACCGATGAAACAGCTCCTCCTTTCGGGCAATATGAAAATGTCCGACCTGATCCAGGCCAACTATGCCCTATTGACGGTACTGCCCCGTTTCGGTATTCATTTGGGTTTTGGCGACCGCAGTGTTGCTGATGTGTGTCGAGCGCAAGGGGTATCGCTGGAACTGTTCCTGATGATTTGCAGCATCTATACTTTCGATGATTATTTGCCCGATGCAGAGCGGTTCGAAGGTATTGATGTCGAAGATATCGTGCTCTATCTCCACAACTCCCACCGGTATTATTTGGAAGAACGTATTCCTGAAATTTGGGAAAATCTCTCTTCGTTAGAGGAAGGTGTTTCTGAGGAGACTCCATCTATTCGAATCCTTGACCGGTTTTTCAACGAGTATCGGCGTGAAGTTGAGGCCCATTTTGCTTACGAAGAATCTTTCCCTATATTCGGGGACTGGTGCACGACGAACATACAGAAGGATACAGCATTGAACAATTCGAAGAGAACCATAGCAATATCGAGGATACGCTCGAGGATCTGAAAAATATTCTGATCAAATATCTGCCCAGTGACGTGTCGGCACGACGGTTGAATCGGGCGTTGTTCAATGTTTTTCTGTTAGAGGACGATCTGGGACGCCATACGTTGATTGAAAATAAAGTTTTGGTTCCCTTTGTGATGCAATTGGAGAAGAGTCATGGCAGATAATGGACGACATCGGATTCTGTTGATTGAGCCTTCGGCAATTGTGGCCCGAGGACTCCGAGAGATCTTGGCTGAGCACTCCGAATTTGAGGTGGTCGATACACTGCCAGACTGGGGTCGGTATGGTGAACGGTTGACGGTGCTGGCCCCCGATGCAGTGGTGGTTGACCCTTGTCTTTTCGACTTCCAAAAACGCAATACGGTTCGTTCGTTGTTGCCGGATCTGCACCAGACGGCATTGGTCGCCATATTAACCGGAGGTGTATTGGATGATGAGCTGTTGAAACAGTACGATGGGGCTTTTTATCTGTATGATGAGCCTACGCAGATCGTGCGCAAATTACGCAAAGCACTTGAGAACAGACATGCCCAGCCGATGGGGACCGAGAGTTACGAGTTGTCGGAGCGTGAAAAAGAGATTTTGGTGGCAGTAGCCCGAGGATTGACCAACAAAGAGATTGCCGATCAATATTATATTTCGATCCATACAGTAATCTCGCACCGCAAGAATATCGCCCGTAAAACCGGAATCAAGTCGGTATCAGGGTTGACAGTTTATGCTTTGTTGAATCACATGATCGACCAGCAGGATATCGAATAGAAACTAAAAAATAGTGATATATATGATATATATATATGAAAAGCGGCTCTTCCTTAAGAACCGCTTTTGTTGTCTAATTTTCCGTATGGAGTATTATTGTGGCAAGGAGGAAGTTTGACTCAATTTTTGTGTCGTCTGTTTTGTACTGCCAGACAGATGGCAGATCTCGAGCGATGCGAAAATCAGCGGTCATCTCGGAATTCTCCGTTTGTACATGGATTGCTATTATACGAAACTCCAAAGCAACATCAAGTTCAGTACGGTAACTACAATGCCGATCGTGTAGAGCAGGTATTTCGTAAAGGTGGAGTTGCGGAATTTGCCCATGACCTTTTCCGATGAGGTGAGATATACTTGCGTGAAGACCGTGATGGGGAGTTGTATGCTCAGTGCCATTTGCGAGTAGATCAGCCCTTTGAAGGGATCGGAGATCAGAATAATGATCAAAAAGGCAACAATCAACGAGAGTATGACACCGGTACGTGAGTGTGTGTCCTTGATGTCGTAAGGTTCTTTGAACATTCCGGCAAAGATGGAACCGGCAGCCATTCCGGAGGTGATGGTTGAGGCAATGCCGGCAAATAGCAGGGCAACGGCAAAAATAATCGTTGCATTACTGCCCAATAACGGTTGTAACAGGGAGTCGGCCTGTTGCAGTTCCGATACTGGTGTGCCCGAAACGAAAAATGTCGAAGCGGCCAACAGAATCATGGCGCTGTTGATTGCCCACCCGATAACCATCGAGAGAATGGTATCCACATATTCATAGCGGAGCTGTTTTTTGATCACTTTGTCGTCGCTCAAATTCCATTGACGGCTTTGGATCACCTCCGAGTGGAGAAAAAGGTTGTGGGGCATGACCACAGCACCCAGAACGCTCATGATGATTACGATCGAGCCTTGAGGAAATGAGGGTGTGACCCATGCTTTGGCAGCTGCTGGCCAGTCAATTGTAACTAAAGAGAGTTCGTAGATAAATGAAAGTCCGATGATTGATACGAATGCGATAATCCACTTCTCGATCAGACGGTAGCTATTGGTAAAGAGCATGATCAGGACAAAGATCAGTACCAGCAGGGCTCCAATTCGTACCGGAACTCCGAATAGCATTTGCAGCGCGATGGCCCCTCCCAAAATCTCAGCCAGCGAGGTGGAGATCGATGCAAGCATGGCCGAGCCGAGCACGGTTTTCGAGGCTGTAGGAGGTAAATAGGTAGCTGCAGCCTCCGAAAGGCAGAGTCCGGTGGCGATCCCCAGATGGGCAACGTTGTGTTGCAACAGGATCAGCATGATAGTCGAAAGGGTAACCATCCAGAGCAGGGCATAACCGTAATCGGCACCTGCCGCAAGATTGGAGGCCCAGTTGCCGGGATCGATAAACCCGACCGTTACGAGCAGTCCCGGTCCGATGTATTTTAGGATTTCGAGTCCTCCTTGTGTCGGATGATGTCCCTCACGGGTGAATTTGGAACGTATGGTTTTCAGAAGGCCCATATGTGTGAAAATAGTGGCTACGTAATTTGAAATTTGATTCTTAGGTTGCGAATTTAAACAGCTTTGGCTGAATTCCAATTTTTTATTGAGAGAACGGCAAATTCGAAACCGTTATATCTTACGATAAGGTGTAAGTTAGTACGGCGAGAGGAACTGGAGCCGATAGTAAAAGTGTATTTTGCCGAGCTTGAATTGTCAGGAGATCGGTGTATGCAATCTCTGAAAGGGAAAAGAAAATTATTCGCGAAAACGAATTTGACAGTTATCGAGGCTGTCGATAACGGCCAATGATTCGACGTGAATATTCTGTTTCCTTAGCAGTTCGCCACCTTGTTGAAACGCCTTCTCGATGAGAAATCCCATGCCAATCAGTTGTGCCCCGGCCTGTTTGATCAGATCAATTGCTCCCAATGCGGCATTGCCATTGGCCAAAAAATCGTCGATAAATAACACGCGATCGTTCGGAGTGAGAAAATCTCGACTCAGACAAATATCGTAGTCTCGACCTTTTGTAAAAGAATATACACGGGTCGAGAGCATATTTTCCATAGTCTTGGGCTGTTTCTTTTTGGCGAATACAACCGGCAGATCCATCAGAAAACCGACCATAATAGCCGGTGCAATACCACTGGCCTCAATGGTCAGTATTTTGTTGAACGGTTCATTGGCGAAACGTCGGACAAATTCGACGGCCATGGCTTTCATTAAGGTGGGATCCATTTGGTGGTTGATAAAGCTGTCCACCTTGAGAACGCCCCCTTCGAAACATTGGCCGTCCTGCAAAATCCGATCTTTGAGAAGTTTCATAATCCGTCGTCTATTTTCTAACGTTATCGTGTGTCCTGCAATGTCAGCAAAACTGTTGTAAAACTATCGATTTTGCATCTCTTTTACAAATTGTCCGTTTGTTAAGGAGAATCTCCTTCCCCTGTGAGGAACGCTTCTCGGCGTAATCCATTATATTTGTTCTTAAATGACAGCAAGGCATCGTATAGCGGTGTGTGTTGTGGGAGAATAGTAGACTAAAGGGATGAGCTGAATCTGTGTTTGGTGTTGTATGTAAGTATTTATGAATCAGGATATTTGCTTATCTCTTTTTGCTGAAAAGCGGTCGATTTGAAGAATAAAATAGCTAAAATTTCAATTCATTTCATTTGTAAAAAGGTAATAAAAATGTGCAAAAAGTGTGATACCAATAGTTCAGAAGCCTCTATGCGTTTTATGCGGGAAGCCATTGCGCTTTCTGAAGCAAATGTTCGTGCTGGAGGAGGACCTTTTGGGACGGTGATTGTTAAGAATGGGGTGGTGGTGGCCACCGGAACCAATGGGGTAACACGTGAAAATGACCCGACAGCCCATGCAGAGGTTACGGCAATCCGCAATGCTGCTCATGCGTTGGGAACATTCGATCTGAGCGGGTGCGAAATTTATACTTCATGTGAACCCTGTCCGATGTGTTTGGGTGCGATCTATTGGGCGCATATCGACCGGATGTATTTTGGAAACGACAAACATGACGCCAAACGCATCGGCTTCGATGACTCTTTCATTTATGACGAGTTGGCTTTACCGGCTAACAAACGACGTTTGCAATCTTGTCGGATGCTGGAAGATGAGGCTCGCCGTGCATTTGATCAATGGACAGAGAAAGAGGATAAGATCGAATATTGAGTCTCAGTACGAACAATTTGCAAATGTGTTGTTTGTTCTGAAAAATTGTTTACCTTTGCGACGGATTCGGTGCCATGCATGGAACATGGCGAAAAGGGAATCCTGTGAGAATCAGGAACAGTACCCGCTGCTGTAATTCGCCTTGAGGGCGATAAGTCAGAATACCGGCCGACTCCGTTTTTCCGGTTGCTGTTGTTTTCGGGAGTTAGAACAGTAGGGCCTTTACCCAACGTTCGTTTGGGTGAAGTATCTTCCTCTGATTTGTCGTTCGAAAATGTTGTGCGCCGGAAAGGACGCACCAAATCGTTGTGTCTATTTGAATGCTTTTAATACAATTAGTTACAACAATAGTAGTTATATCATGAAAAATTTTAAACTTCTTTGGTTGCTTGCTGTTGCAGGCTCTGTAATGATGACATCTTGTGATAAAGACGATGTCCCCCCTCCAGCGCCCAAGGTGACTGTGACATTTGACGCAATTACGCTCCCCTCTGAGGGCTATATCAACAATAGCAATTATACGGAAAGCGGCGTGACTTTCAACAATGCTTTCAATGCAGAGTGGGCCTCTTGGGATGGATTTGCAGTCTCTAACTTGCATGATAAAACCACTCCGGGATATGCAAATCAGTACAGTGTATATGCCGATGGTGGTGCAGCAGGTTCAGCTAATTTTGTTGTATGCTTTTATAGCTCGTATGCAGATCCCAACAGTGCGTTCTTCTCTTTGGCATCAGGTAAAGAGGGTAATGAGCTTACGCTGATGATTAACAATAATACCTATGCAGCCTTGTCTATGAAAGAAGGTGATGCATATGCGAAAAAATTTGAGGCTGGCGACTGGTTTAAAGTAACCGCTACCGGTTATAAAGAAGATGGTACACAAACCGGAACGGCTGATATTTATTTGGCTGATTTCCGTGATGGTAAAACATACATCTGTGCTGAGTGGACCAAAGTTGATTTGTCTGCATTAGGAACATTTAACAAAGTAGCCTTCACGATCTCATCAAGCGATGTAGGTGACTACGGTATGAATACACCGGCATATTTCTGCATCGACAATGTTGAGTTCAGCGAAGTAACCACAACTGCAGAGTAATTCTGATGTAATGCCCTATTACGAAGTTTGATCTTCGTACTACCAAATGAACTTCGTGGTCACTCTGTGGTGGGTGACCGATCAAGTGGTGGTGGTTTTAGGTCAACACCTGCTTCATTAGTGACTGCGATTCATTTTATTCAGGTCGATTCGACCGTTTATTTGCCACGGAGGATCCTCGGTGCTTTGCACCGGGGATTCGATGTTTTAGAGAGGTGCGTGCCGAAGAATAATCGTAGCTTAGCCTCTAGGATTGAAAGCGTGGCTTATGATTGAAAGGCCTTTAGGGTTGTAACTCTGAAAAATTGTCGAAAGACACTATCTTTGTACGCATGGGCCGTTACCAGTATTATGGCTCGGGAATCCCTTTGCCTATATTGGTAATTGGGAAAGATAGAAATAACGGATTTGTACCAAAATGTCTATACGGAATCAATATAGCAACTCGGATCAGAATAATGCCCAGAAAAAAACTGGACGCAATACAGGATTATTGGCGTTAAGTCCGTTGGTGGTCTTCTTGTCTCTGTATCTGGTCTCCTCATTGGTGGCTGGCGATTTTTACAAGGTGCCGATCTCGGTCGCTTTTGTAGTTGCTTCTGCGTATGCTGTACTGATTACACGGAAGATGAAATTAGCCGATCGATTGGATCGTTTTTCGGCAGGTGCGGCTCACAAGAATATCATGCTGATGATATGGATTTTTGTGTTGGCCGGAGCTTTTGCTGCATCAGCCAAGGCAATGGGGGCGGTCGATGCAACGGTCAATCTGACATTGCGAATCTTACCTGACAATTTGTTGTTGCCTGGAATCTTTCTGGCAGCCTGTTTTATTTCGTTGGCTATCGGTACCTCAGTCGGAACGATTGTGGCGTTAGTCCCCGTAGCGGCAGGAATCGCTGAACAAACCGGACTCGGTGTGCCTTTGATGACTGCAGTTGTGGTGGGAGGAGCCTTTTTTGGAGACAATTTGTCGTTTATATCTGATACAACGATTGCTGCAACGCGAACCCAAGAGTGCGGCATGCGGGATAAGTTTAAGGTGAACAGTATGATTGTGGTGCCAGCCGCAGTCGTTGTAACATTGCTTTATCTATACGAAAGCTGGTCTTTGCAGATTCCACCCCAAAGTGAACCGTTGGAATGGGTTAAGGTGGTTCCGTATCTTGTGGTGTTGGGAACCGCATTGGCCGGCATGAACGTGATGGTCGTATTGGTGTTGGGGCTGTTGATAACCGGTGTGATTGGTCTGGCAACAGGAAGTTTCGGACCGTTTGACTGGCTCGGTTCAATGGGAAGCGGCATTTCGGATATGGGCCAGTTGATTATTGTAACGTTGCTGGCTGGAGGTATGTTAGAGCTGATCCGGGTGGGTGGAGGTATTGATTACGTGATTGACCGGTTGACCCGCCGTGTCCGCAATAAACGGGGAGCCGAACTGAGTATAGCTGCGTTGGTAAGTGTCGCTAACTGTTGTACGGCCAATAATACGATAGCGATTATAACTGTTGGACCGATTGCGAAACGGATTGCTGACCGATTCGGTGTAGATCCGCGTAAAAGTGCCAGTATTCTCGATACCTTCTCATGCTTTGTGCAGGGGCTGATCCCGTATGGTGCGCAGTTGTTAATGGCGGCAGGTTTGACCGCTTTGTCCCCCCTTGAGATCATGCGCTACCTCTATTATCCGATGCTCATGGGTGGATTCGCATTGTTATCGATTCTGTTCCGTTTCCCTCGTCGCTATTCTTAATGTTGCTTTCACAGGTGTCGCTAGGGAAGCGCCTTGTGTATGCAATGGACAGATTGTGATTGTAGCGGATCCAGATCTGTGAAAATAGTTCTCGCACACTCGATTTTGTATTTGCTTGATTTTTCCATTGAAAGTTCTTCTGCTGTGTTTTGGGTAGCGGTATTGGGCAGAGAAAGATTGAGGTGTCAACAAATGTTATACCCCGGATCGGGTTTGGGGCGAAGTTCATGTCTGTTAATTCAGCCGATCGAGTTTGGGCCCGGTTTGTCTGCCCAGGCGGGTCAGACTGAAAAGTGCGGCCAATACTGCTATCGCACAACCTAATAGCAGAGAGTTGTGTGTATTATGTCCACCCGGAATTAATCGGAAAATCAGCGCTACCAGCGCAGCCCCGCTGGTTTGGCCCAACAAACGGGCTGAACCGAGCATGCCGCTGGCTCCACCACTCCGATTACGAGGAGCAGAGGCAATGATTGTGCTGTTATTGGGCGTCTGGAATAGTCCGAATCCTCCTCCGCACAACGCCATTCTCCAAATGACATCTCCAGCGGTTGCTTCCGGAGTCAGCATGCTGAGTAAGAATAGACCGCAGGCAAAAATCGATAAACCGATTCCACCCAACAATCCCGCATTGACTCTCTCGGCAAGGATGCCGGCCATCGGGGCACAAATCATGGTTGCCAATGGCCAAGGTGTCATCAATAAGCCACAAGTGACCGCATCTTTCCCTAACTCACCTTGTAAAAAGAAGGGTAGTGAAACCATGGCCAGCATTTGTGCTGTAAATGATAGTACCGATGTGGAGATAGAGAGAGAGAAGATCGGAATTTTTAACAGGTCGATCGGTAGTAGGGGAAACTCCTTTTTGAGTTCGCGTCGTACGAAAATGGTCCCAATGATGATTAACAAAAAGAGTCCTGTCAGCAGCAGTTGTTGGGGAAGTTCGTGAGAGGCCCCCTCAATGAGTCCGATTAACAGGAAGAAGAAACAGGCATTCAGAATACCGCCTGGAATATCGAATTTTCGATTGAGGTTACGGATAGGGTTGGCAGGTAAAAATTTGTAGCTTAAAGCAAGGGCTGCGATTCCGATCGGGATGTTAATGGCAAACAGCCATGGCCAGTTGGTGATAGACAAAATTGCTGAGGCTACAGTAGGTCCAGCAGCAGCAGAAACGGATACAACCAGGGCGTTAATTCCCAATCCTCGGGCCAAAAAACGGGAAGGATAGATGATACGGATCAGAGCCGTATTGACACTGGCTATGGCTGCAGCTCCAAATCCTTGCAGGGTTCGGGAGATCACCAGCATGGGAAGTGAGTTGGAGCAGGCACACAATAGCGAAGTGCCGATAAACAGGCTGAGTCCTATCGTATAGATTCGTCTGTAGCCCCAAATGTCACCCAAAGAGGATAACGACAACAGAGAGATGGTGATGGCCAGTTGGTATGCATTGACGATCCAGATGGATGTAGCAGGCGAGGTATTAAGGTCTCTGGCAATGGAGGGTAGTGCCACATTGGTAATGGTTCCGTCCAGTACGGATACCGTGATTCCCAAAGCAATGGCTAAAATAGCCCAGTACCGGGAGGGTAAAGGCAATCCATCCTGCACGGAGGGTGGAGTGATATCGGGTGCAGGAGTGGAAAGTGCCGATTGTGGAGTATGTGAAGAGGAGGTACAACTCATCGTCGGATGATGCTTACAGTAGAGCTGAAGCCCACTCTTCCTCTTTGAAACCGACCAAGATGCGATCCGGTAATACCAATACAGGGCGTTTAACTAGTTTGCCGTCCGAAGCTAATAAAGCGAGTAATTGCTCCTCGGAATCAGTCTTGACACGCTCTTTTAAATTTAGCTCTTTGTATCGCAGTCCGCTGGTATTGAAAAACTTGCGTATCGGAAGGTTGCTCGCTTTAAGCCATGATCCGATTTCTGTGGTAGTCGGATTTTGTGTAATGATGTCTCGGATTTCGTATGTGATACCGTGTGCATCGAGCCACTTGCGAGCTTTGATGCAGGTGCCACATTTGGCATATTGAATGAATAGTGGTTTCATGGGGTACTCGTAATTCTTGTCATTTAATTCGAGCCAAAGATACGAAATAAATAAACCCTTTGCTCGACAATTTCGGGCAAAGGGTTATCTGAAAAGCTCTATTTGCTACACTATTCGCAATGTGTTGGTCGTTTCAGACAGTGTTGCGAACGTGGCAAAATCTCAATAAAAAATCTCGTTGGCGACGCAGCAGATTATTCTGCTGCACCTGCCAATGGAGAAGGTACTACATAGGTACGGGCAGCCAGCTCTTTGTCAATCATATAAAGACCGAGCGAGTTGTCAGCAACCATTTTGAGCTGGTCGATGATTGTGCGAGCGTTATCCTCCTCTTCAACCTGTTCGTTGACAAACCAAATGAGCATATTGGCAGTAGCAAAATCTTTCTCAGAGGCTGCAGTGTGGCACAAGTCGTCAATCAAACTGGTTACCTTTTGCTCGTGTTGCAAAGTGTCCTGATACATCTCCAGAGGAGAGGCCCATTCAGTCTTAACCGCATCAATCGGAGCAAGGGTTACTTTGCCGCCGCGTGCCTGAACGTAGTTAATGAGAATTTGAGCATGTGCCTGTTCTTCCTGGAATTGTACCGAGAACCAGTTGGCGATGCCTTTGTACCCTTTTTGCATGGCGTCTGCCGACATGGACAAATAGAGGTAAGCTGACCAGAATTCGGCATTGATCTGGGCGTTGAGCGCCTGTTCTACTTTTGCATTTAACATGATAAATCTATTTTAAGTGATAGTTTTCTGCCGTAAAATTAGCAAATTGTTTGGGTCGCTGTTGTAGAATCGAAAAAATAGTACGTCATTTTTATAATTTTGTTCTATATAGATTTTAATTGTTTGTTTATTAGGTAGATGATTGATTGTGGAAAAGGAGATTGGATGCCCGGAATATTGCGTAATTGAGAATCAGGCTGCGTAAAGGTTTGCTCTGGATTCCGTGTACAATCAATCAGTAAAATACTATCTTGCTGTCTTTGAGAATGAGAGGAATAATTTTTCTTAGACATTCTATCTTAGTGTGTTAATTGTTTGTATTGCTTAACGTGAGATATAACATGAACGCAGTGTTTCAATATGGTGAAAAGGAGTTGAATTATTTACGGAAATGTGATGGCCGTATGGCGGGGTTAATTGAACGTTTCGGAATGATTCAACGCGAGGTTGTGCCGGATCTCTTTACCGCATTGGTCGGCAATATTATCGGTCAACAGGTCTCCGGAAAAGCGGCCGCAACTATTTTTACTCGCGTGCAAAATGTGGTCAAAGAGATGCAGCCACAATCGGTTTTGGCGGTTGACAATGAAACGTTACGGAGCTGTGGGCTGTCGCAACGCAAGGTCAATTATATCCGTGCTGCTGCTGAAGCCGCTTTGGATCAGCGTCTGTCCATAGAGAGGTTGTCACAATTGTCAGATGATGAGCTTATTCATGTATTGACCGAATTGCCAGGAGTCGGAGTATGGACAGCTGAAATGTTAATGATCTTTTCGTTACAGCGACCCGATGTGTTGAGCCGTCACGATCTGATTATTCGGCGCAGTTTATGCTCGTTGTATCATTTGCCAGAACTGACACGTGAAATGTTTGAGAAGTATCGCAAACTTTTTTCTCCGTATGGGACTGTAGCCTCTTTTTACCTGTGGGCTTATGGCAACGCTTTAACTAAAGAGGAGATTGACCGAATTGGGAAATGAGTGCTTCCCCGATTATCGGGTGAGCAGTTTGTGTAGCTTGAAAGCAATGTTTTGTACTATGTGTAGATTTAGAATAAAAAACAATAGACTGGCCAATCCGATATAAAGATGTTGAAGCGTCGAAAAATAATTGTGCACAGAATAGATAGCCCATACACAATAGGGTAAACATATAAGAGTTGTAATGAGTGCCGGAACATATTTTTTTAGTACGATGGGGAGAAGAATGTGTCCTGCAAAATGTAGAGTAAAGGCCAGTAAACAGAAATACCAATAGATGAGGTTGCCTGTTACGACGGTCAGTAACGTTCCGGCTGAAATCAGTATAAACTCCTCAAATACGGCGAGGATAAAGGCCGGTGTTTGAAATAATATGAATTTCTGTTCGAGTTTCAATTTGGAGTACCATCGAGGGTAGCGACGTTTAAATTCGTCTGTGTGTTTGGGTATCCAGTAAGGAAACAGAATCATCTCTTCGAATTCATGGATCATAAATACAATGGGAAGTAAGAGAATAAGCGTCAGATCATCCATGTTGGTCGCGAATTTTATGCTTAAATATACAATTTTACGGCTTGAATACAAGATCGGTGATACCTATATCGAGTAGTTAGCGTACAAAGAGGTCGTCATTATTATTGAGTAACCGATGGGTTTGGTCCGGGCTCATAGTGGTTAAGCAAGATTAATTTGTGGCTTTGGTGTGGGTATATGGTGATCTCGGTCGGTTTCGGTGTAAGGCGTAAATGTTGGTGAATAAGATTTATTTTGTATTTTTGGGGGGCAATCCAAGATTATAAAATACTTTCAATAATGAAAAAGATTCTTTTTGCATTAATTGCTGGCCTGTTTGCCGTGATGGTAACCGGGTGCTCAAAAACTGAAGAGTTGGCAGCTGTTATGGAGGTTACAGTGAAGTATTATGATGCGAATCAGAACTTGCAAACTCTGCCGGATTACCAAGTTATTTTGACTCAGAGCGTGGAAAGTGCCCCTTCATACATGGCATTTCGTGAAGGAACGACAGATAAGGATGGTAAATGCCGTTTTGAGTTCAAATCGGGAGAATTGACCGAGTATAATCAGCTTGAAGGAAATTATCTCGATGCTTATATCGTGGTGCTGGATCCTGCTACCAAAAATCCTGTTGGTTCTAAATCCTTCTATCTTCCTCAGGGTGAGACTTTAAATGTATTGGTAGTCGCTACTTTGGAAAATTAGCAATATAATTGCAGATATAAAAAGGGCTTCGGTTAACTCCGAAGCCCTTTTTTGTTATACAAATTTTACGATCATCGACCCGATGGTAAACAGTATAGCATACAGAAGCATGTTGCGAGAGGTGAGTCCTAAAATGCGGTTCAACTCCTTACCGTGATCAATCTTAACCATGCTTCTCCATGTGTGTATATGCAATGGCAGATATAATAATGGTAAAATGGCTGCCCAGAGTTGTCCGAATCCGATCATCAGGAGATTGAGTAGTACAGCTACAATACCTAACCATAAGTAGAGTTGTTGTCCGACATAACTGCCAAAACGGACTACGAGGGTCTGTTTGCCACTTGTTGCGTCTTGTTCACGATCCCTGAAATTGTTTACCATTAGTAGTGTGTCGATGACCATTCCACAACTGAGTGAGGCAATGGTTACTTCGAATGTCCAATTATGACACATGACATAATAGGTACATCCTACCGGAATAAATCCGAAAAACAGCAATACCAACAGGTCGCCCCATCCATGATAGGCAAGCGGGTAGGGCCCGGCAGTGTATAAGAAGGCAAACAGCACACAGAGCAGTCCAACCAAGATGAGCTCCCACCCTCCGTAAAAAAGTAATCCAAGGCCAAACAGGCAGGCCGCAGTTGTGGTAATCAGAATTCCACGTTGCATGGCTGGGATCGTGATCCATCCTTGTGCGCAGGCACGCTCGGGACCCAGGCGATCTTGTCTGTCGCTTCCTTTCTTATAATCGAAAAGGTCGTTGATCAGATTGGCGTCTATTTGCATTAGGAAAGCAAACAACAGACAGAGTATGGCTGGTGTCCATTGAAAACTGTCGGCTGTTAAGGCGATAGCACAACCTATAAGAACCGGCATAGCGGCGGCTGTCAATGTTTTCGGGCGTGCTGCTAACCACCATGCTTTCGCGGAATTGGTCGATATCTCATTTGTCATGGTTAGTCGATTTGTATATCGTAATTCTTTTGTTGTGATTTTGCGTGTTAATTATTTACGGATGTGTGTTGTGCGTCTTGCATGTTTTGTGTGAAGGGGGATTCTTACTGATGTTGCTCCGAACAAAATTAATAAAAAGAGAGCAGATCAGTGAAGGTTATCATATAGGTGTTGAATGTAGTTTGCATTGTAAAGTTGTTGATTAAAGGATAGATTCTATTAGGTTAATATATTGATTCATAGAAGATAGTTCAGGTGTTCATGGTGGATGATGGGGCATGTCACGCCGTTTGGTGTTAATCTTGTTTGGAAAATTCTCTGCTAAAAGAGTAAGTGTTTTGAAAAGAGGTGCTTAGCTCCTATGGCGGATTTGTGTTTTCAAGTAGGTTGGGAGATTGATAGGAAAATTCGAGAGAGTTTCCGAATAGTTAATAAAAAAATTATATAAATGGTGCTGAGTGTGAATCTGCCAAGGATTTAATCGTTTATTAACGTTTGAGAGAACTTTGTGTAGACGATTTCGTTGTTGTTGTTCTGTTTTATGAAAATCTGAAAGAATAGGAAATAAAAAGAGCGCTCCATTTGTGTGGTAGCGCTCAATGATTTCAATAGCTTTCGGCTGTAATGATAATCGTATTAATTTATGTGTTTTACGTCTTATATAGACTAATCGCCCGTCGACAATGTTCTCTGATTTGAGAAAGGCCATGTCACCGAAATTAATCCCACCCATGAAATAACCGAAAGTAAATAGGTCGATAGCTAATCTATCATACGGATCAGTGCATTGATAATTAATTACTTTCATAATCTCCTCTTTGGAAATTGCCCGTTTGGCTGGAGTTTGATGCAGTTTCGACACTTTGTACACTTTAAATGGGTAGTATTCGGCTTTCACGATACCTCGTTCTATCGCCAGATTGTAAACGGCTCGTAGCGTACGGAACCGTTTGCCAATCGTATTCTCGGCAGAGCCTCTAGAACGCAACCATGCTTCGTATTGCCTTAGCCAAGTTACGTCTATGTCGGCGAAATGGATGTCGAGATGGCCGTGGAACAGGATAAGAGAGTTGTATAGTTCGCTAAATGTAAGGGCATATCCTGTTCGTTTTTGCGCTTTCAGATTGGCAATGTGAGATTGAAAAAGATCGCTAACAGTTTTTCGTTTTATTTGATTATTTACTCTGTCATAAAGCGATGTCGAGGTAAACGCTTTATCTTCGACTTGAAAGTCTAAGACCTGCTCTCGATACTTCTTGATCTGCTCCGATATTATATGCTCGATGCGGGCTTTATCTGGGCAATTTCGGCGGGGTTTGTTCTTTTCGAAATCCCAATAAGCAGGATTAAGAGAGAGACCAATGCTCGAATATTTGCGTTTCCGATCTTTGGTAATTCGAAGCATTAGAGGTGATTCGTTGTTTGCCAGTACTTTAGATTTGTAGCAAATGACTTCGATTGTTGTGCTCATGGTTTACACAATGGTTTACACAACCTGCTCAAATCAACGTAAAACCGCTATCCAATCAACCCATAAAAAAAGAGTTGCATTGCTGCAACTCTTTGATTTTCAAGTGGGCCCAGAGGGGCATGATCCCACGACCTTCGGATTATGAGTCCGCTGCTCTGACCAACTGAGCTATGGGCCCTGCCTTATTGATAGACAATCAGAGTCAAATAACAAGTTATCACCATTTGTCTCTAATTGTCGGACACAAAAGTAGTGCATTTTTACCAATCTATCAATAGCGCAAATCCAAAGGTTGTGAAACTCCATATATAATTGAATATAGGATGAAGTGTAGCCCTGTATGTCAGCATAGGGCGTGAAATAGAACGATGTTTGGTTGGGTGATTGGGGTGTTATGTGGGTAATATCTGTTGCTCAGATCTATTTTAGAGATTATTTGTAGGGTATTCAGATTGGCAGTGCTAATCAATAACAATCCCGAACGTAAGCACGTTCGGGATTGTACAATCGATTATGTTGAGTTTATTTGCCTGCAGCGTAAAATTGGTCTCGTCCCGTTTGTAGAAATTTGACAAACTGATCGATGTCGAGATTGTATCCGCGACCCGGAACCAATTGTTTCCCTGTCGTATCGAGAATCATGTAGTAGGGTTGCGAGTTGATGCCGAACTGTTTATGGGCGAAATGTGCGTTTATTTTCCCTAAACCTTTCAAAACCTTGCCATTTTCAGTTGTCACCCAATCCTCTTGCGGTAACTCTTTTTTATCGTCTGAGTAGAGTGCTACAATTATGAAATCATTGCGCAACAGCTCCAATACCTGAGGGTCAGACCAAACGCGGGCTTCCATTTCGCGGCAATTGACACAGCCATGTCCAGTGTAATCTACAAACAGTGGTTTGTTGACTTTGCGGGCGTATTCCAACGCTTCGTTGTAGTCGAAGAATCCGCTCAGGCCGTGAGGAAGACTTAAAAAATCACTGTATTTCGGTGCAGGAGATCCGGTCGATACGGTGGAAGATGGGGCGGAAGGGGATGGAGCTTCAGCTCCGAGTACGAAGTCTTGTGTGTGCAGTGGTGGCAAATAACCGGATAATCCTTTCAGTGGTGCACCCCACATGCCAGGAAGCATGTAGATCACAAAAGCAAAGGTTATGATCGCCAACAGAAGCCTCGGAACTCCGATTTTTTGTGTGTCGCTGTCGTGTGCGAATCGAATCTTGCCCAGTAGGTATAGACCTAACAAAGAGAAGATAGCGATCCACAAAGCCAGATATATTTCCCGATCGAGGATGCCCCAATGGTAGGTTTGGTCCGCAACACTGAGGAATTTCAGGCCGAGAGCCAGTTCCAAAAATCCGAGTACGACTTTGACAGAATTGAGCCATCCGCCGCTCTTGGGCAGGTTTTTCAAAAGAGAGGGGAATAGAGCAAAAAGGGTGAAAGGCAGGGCAAAAGCTGCCGAGAAGGCCAGCATGGTAACTACGGGAGCCCATACCTCTCCTGAGGTAGATTTAATTAGAACGGAGCCGACAATCGGTCCGGTGCAGGAGAAGGAGACCAGTACCAGGGTCAATGCCATGAAAAAGACACCGACCAAGCCTCCTTTGTCTGCTTTGCTGTCACTTTTGTTGATGAGCCAACTGGGCATCGTGATTTCAAAGGCACCGAAAAATGAGGCTGCGAAAACCATGAAGACCAGGAAGAAGATGATATTGGGCAGCCAATGGGTCGCCAGCCAGTTGAAAATATCGGCGGTGACGGCTTCTCCTCCAATGATCTGGGTGATCAGGATAATGACAGCAATCGGGACGGTGTACAGCAGGATGATGCAGAGTCCATACAATGCGGCCATGGTGCGTCCGCGGGTCTTGTTTTCACTCCCTTTGAGGAAGAATGAGACTGTCATGGGAACCATTGGGAAGACGCAAGGGGTAAGCAGTGCTGCAAATCCCCACAAAATGGCCTCAATAATCGCACTCCAAAGTGAACCTCCACGACTTGACGAAGTGGATCCTTCTGTGCTATCAGTTGAAGTTAATTCAGTTGCAGCCGAAGAGATTGTTTCGGATATGGAATTTTCGGTTGTTGAAGAATTTCCATTGAGTGTTGAAATCGCTGCGTTTTGGGTGTCAGTTCCTGCACCCTCGGTTGTAGAGGTGTTAGGATCTGCATCCGGATCTGTCGCTTGTCCAGTTGTTGAGTTGGTGTTACCAGAGGTGGATTTACCCGTGTTTGTGGGTGTAGCAACTCCCTGCTGGGCATTCGAATTTTCCACGCGGATGATCAACTCTTGATCGGACGGCGGAAGACAACTGCTCTCATCGCAAGCCATCCATTCAACTGTTGCTAAGATGCGGGCTTCGGAAACTGAGGGGGCCAATTTGACCTGCTGTGTAAACGTGGCCTCTCCTGCAAAGGTGCCGATCTCCATTTCGAAAAGAGGATCGTATTTTTTTGTAGGGGTGCTTACCTGTTTTACAGAGCCGACCAGCGAATAGCTTTTGTCTGGAGTAAAGGTGATGATTGTTGCATTCGGCCCACCTTCATATGGCCCCATGTCATACATATGCCATGGAGCGTCTATGCGAGCGGTGAAACGAATCGTATAGACTCCATTAGAACCCTTTTCGACCGAAGTTTTCCAATGTACGGGATTTTCTTGTGCACTCAGGTTCCCTATGCTGGCCAAAACAACCAACAAAAGCAGTCCGATTTTTTTGAAAGGTGCCATCTCGTTGAACTTTTATATATGTCGAGCGGGCTGGTACCTGCTTCGTCTTTGACCATATATATAATTATGGTCAGAAACGGAATCAATAGGCTCGCTCGTTTCGGTTTTCGTAAAAATTAATAAATGCTTTATTGGCTACTACGTTTCCACCGGGGGTGGGATAGTTGCCTGTAAAATACCAGTCGCCATTGTGAACCGGAATAGCTCGGTGCAGGTTCTCAACACTTTGGTAAATAACCTCTACCTTGGCGTTGATGTCGGGTGTAGTGACAATTTGTGCAACCTTATCCGAAATCTCCTGATCGGTAAATGGTTCGTAAATTTTCTTTACACAGTTGACCACTTCGCTGCGCTCGAGCCCCATCTGAATTTTGGCCCGGTGATATACATCGTCGATGACATGATTCATGCCACGCTCTTTAAGTAGAGCGATGGCCGCTTTGAAGGCGACGAAATCACCCAAGCGTGACATATCAATGCCGTAACAGTCCGGATAGCGAATCTGTGGCGCGGACGAGCAGATAATGATTTTCTTGGGTTTGAGGCGGTCAAGGATGCGGATAATGCTGCGTCGCAGTGTGGTGCCTCGCACGATCGAGTCATCGATCACAACCAAATTATCTTGTCCGGGATGTACGGTTCCATACGTAATGTCATATACGTGGGTTACCAAGTCGTCCCGTTCGTCATCCTGCGTAATGAATGTGCGCATCTTGACATCCTTGATGGCTACCTTTTCAATCCGGGGCCGATAATGTAAAATTTCGTGCAGACGTTCTTCGGTCAGGTGCTCTTTCTCGGCCATGATCTTTTTGACTCGGGTTTCAGCACAAGTGGCATCCAACCCCTCCGTCAATCCGAAAAAGGCACTTTCCGCGGTGTTGGGAATGTACGAAAAGACGGTGTGTTCGATGTCGTCATCGATACTTTTCAGAATTTGCGGTATCAAGAGTCGTCCTAACGCTTTCCGTTCTTTGTAAATATCTTGATCGCTGCCTCGAGAGAAATAGATACGTTCGAAAGAGCAAGGACGAACCTCTTGAGGGGCAATGAAGCGCTCTATGGAGTAGTTGCCATCCCGACGTACCATTAAAGCATGACCTGGGGTGAGTTCCAGTACGTTGTCATAGCTGACATTGAATGTCGTTTGGATTACGGCCCGTTCAGAAGCAGCGACGATTACCTCATCATCTATATAATAATAGGCAGGACGAATTCCGCACGGATCACGCATCACGAACGCATCTCCGTGACCGATCATGCCTCCGATTACATATCCGCCATCCCAGCGGCGTGCCGATAGGGACAGAATCTCCTTGAGGTCGATGTGTTGGGCCAGCAGATCGGTGATTTCACGTTTGGAGTAGCCCTTCTCTTTAAAGTAGCGGTATTTGTCTTCGTTTTCGCGGTCGAGGAAATGACCGATGCGTTCCAGAATAGTTACGGTATCTGTTTTTGCCGAGGGGTATTGTCCCAAATCGACCAAACGGCCGTACAGTTCGTCGATGTTTGTAAGGTTAAAGTTTCCAGCTACAACTAAACTGCGGGTCATCCAGTTGTTTTCCCGAGAGACCGGGTGGACATTTTCGATGTTGTTTTTTCCGAACGTGCCGTAACGCAGGTGGCCAAGAAAGACCTCCCCTGTGAATTCCATGTGCTCTTTGAGCCAGGTCGGATTCTTCAAGATCGAAGGATCTGTTGCGACCGCTGTTTCGATCTTCTGATGAATACGTTGGAAAATATCTTTAATGGGGGTCGCATCGTTTGAGCGGATGCGGTTGATGTAAACATGTCCTGGCTTGGGGTAAAGTTTGATGTTCGCCAGACCGGCACCATCTTGCCCGCGGTTGTGTTGCTTCTCCATCAGGATCTGCATCTTGTTGAGGCCGTAAAACGGGGTGCCGTACTTCTTTAGATAGAAATCCAACGGCTTGAGCAGCCGGACGAATGCAATGCCGCATTCGTGTTTAATCGAATCGCTCATAATGATTTCAAATATGGCCAAAGATACGTCTTTTTCATGGGATGTGATAAAAGATACACATTTTTTCTTTAAGAGAATTTGCACGAATTTTGCGTTAAACCTTGTTTTGCAGAGAAGTTTTAATACCGTATTGGATTCGCTTATCAGACTATCAAAATTACCGATTGGAAATATTTGGAAATCGGAAACGAATCACCTTTCTTTGTGATGTAAGAAAAATCAGTTAGACAACCATTTAATAAAATTGAAACTATGGGAAAGAGTGTTAAAGGGACTAGAACGGAGCAGAATCTGTTAAAGTCATTCGCTGGAGAATCACAGGCACGTTCACGTTACACCTTTTTTGCCAGTGTGGCCAAGAAAGAGGGTTATGAGCAGATCTCAGGCGTCTTCATGGAAACTGCAGAGCAGGAGAAAGAACATGCAAAACGTTTCTTCAAATTCCTCGAGGGTGGTATGGTAGAGATTACCGCCAGCTATCCTGCCGGCAAGATCGGTACCACGATGGAAAATTTGGCCGCTGCAGCAGCAGGCGAGAACGAAGAGTGGGCTGAAATGTATCCGGAATTCGCAGCTATTGCAGAGGAGGAGGGTTTCCCCGCAATCGCAGCCGTTTTCCGCAATGTAGCTACCGTTGAGGAGCAGCACGAGATTCGTTATCGTAAATTGTTGGCTCACGTTGAGGCTGGTGATGTCTTCTCTCGTGATGAGGAGATCTTCTGGCAGTGCCGCAACTGTGGTTATGTACACAAAGGCAAGACCGCTCCTGAGAGCTGCCCGGCATGTGCACATCCGCAGGCATACTTCGAGCCGATGAAACAAAACTATTAATAATCTGCGGGTCTGTTTTTGCAGATCGTATGATTGGTAAAGAAAAGGGATGGCATGAATGCCATCCCTTTATTGTTTATGTAAATTACCTTTACAAATTACTGAAGAACCCTTTGATGAGGACTCTGCAATTTGTAAAAGTAGATCCGTGTTGCAATATCCCTAATTGCAGATTTCTATATGGTTCGGTGTCTCCCGTAGCGCAATTTTTTTTGATTTGGTTAACTCGATTTTGAGAACTGTCCCGATTATCGAGCCTATAATAACAAATCTATCTTGCGATAGCTTCGCATTGCAGTGTGTACTGGGTTGTGTCGGTAAAATCGGATTGCGCTTTGGTGGGTACTTGTTATAAACCTATGCGGCTTCGGCCGGATTTTTACCGTTGAGGTGAAAACCCGGCCGAAGCAGTAGGGTTTAGTCGTCATAGCTACTGCCGTCGAAACAGTGCGTACAGATACACTCTTTCGGGAGTCCAATCGCTTTAACCAAGGTTTCAACCGGATTGAATTTCAGAGAGTTTACATTCATCTGTTGACGAATGCTCTCGACGAGATCACAATATTGTTTGGAACCGGTTGTGGCGTACAACGGTAAATTTTTGTTTGCATCACCCTCCAATTTGAGGATCATGCGGCGGGTGATCAACTCCATCTCAGATTTTGAGGCGCTGAAATTGAGGAATTTACAAGGGTAGATCAGCGGCGGGCAGCTGATGCGGATATGGATCTCCTTAACACCATAATCATATAACTCAGCTACATGATCCCGTAATTGAGTGCCTCGTACAATCGAGTCGTCGCAGAATACTACACGTTTTCCACGAAGCATTTGTTTGTTGGGGATCAATTTCATCTTAGCAACCAGCTCACGCATCTGTTGGTTGGATGGGGTGAAGCTGCGGGGCCATGTCGGTGTATATTTGACAAAACCGCGTTTGTATGGGATGCCTTTCCCGGCAGCATATCCGAGGGCCATGCCAATTCCAGAGTCCGGAATACCCGAAACGAAATCGGCTTCAATTTCATCGTTTTTACCCATCTCGACACCGCAGTCGTAACGCATCTGGTCAACATTGTTGCCTTCGTATTTGCAAACGGGGTAACCGTAATACACCCACAGGAATGAGCAAATCTGCATCTTCTTGCCCGGTTTGCGTAGCTGGGTATATCCGTCGGCGTTGACTAACAGAATCTCTCCAGGACCGACAAAATAGTCGATGTTGTAACCTAGGTTGTCGAATGCACAGCTTTCAGAGGAGAGTGCATAGCCATCGGCTCCTTTGCCTAAGATAATCGGTGTACGTCCATATTTGTCCCGTGCTGCAATGATGCCGTTCTCGGTCAATAACAGCATGGAGCAGGAGCCTTTGATCTGGCGGTAGACGTTCTCAATACCTTCAGTAAAGGTTTTTCCCTCTGAGATCAGCATGGCAACCAATTCGGTCTGGTTAGTGATGCCGTTGCTGTGTTCGCTGAAGTGATTTCCCTTAGCCAGTAACTCACGCTCTAACGTGGCGAGGTTGGTAATCATGGCTACCGTAACAATGGCAAACTTGCCCAAGTGGCAATTTACAATAATCGGTTGAGCATCGGTGTCACTGATGACGCCTATCCCCGAATTTCCCGAAAAGGTGGGTAGCTCCGATTCGAATTTTGTACGGAAATAAGAGTTGGAGATGTTGTGAATCGCGCGGGAAAAATTGCCGTTATCAAAAGTAGCCATACCGGCGCGTTTGGTCCCCATGTGCGAGTTGTAGTCAACCCCGTAAAAGAGGTCGGTCACACAGGAGCTTTTTTTGATGGTTCCAAAAAATCCGCCCATATTTTATATACTGTCTTGATCTGTTTAAAATGGTGCTGAGCTACAAAGGTAATATTTTCTTAGGCAAAAACATTCGGTTCGGTCATCTCTTATTATCAGAGGGGGACCGTTTTATATGAGGGGAATGTGATATAGACTCTCTTGTGAAGTGTCTGTATGGCCGAAGTGGTGTGCGTTGTAAGGAAATTTCGATGCGCAGGAGAGTTGTGTTGCCAATTTTTTACGTTAGGATGTGAAATGGCTGGAGCGGTTGTGTGGTGTGGGCTGCCAAAGGGTTGAGTGTAATTAGATGGCTGACGATCATGACTTTTTTATGCAAAAAATACAGGGCGAAAGTCATAATTTAAAGGGTGAGGGTTCCAAATAAAGTCCTATATTTGTTACACCGGTGCTTTTCGAAATGCCTTTGAATCGGTTTTTTGAGAAGAAAAACCTAAAATACAAAAAGTTTTTCTTCGTACTAAAACGCGGTCAAAATTTAAAGGATGGTGCACTCGATTTAATAAATAGAACAACGTTTCCGTGTGGCGGCTGTAGCTGTCGTGTGGAATTTAACCTAACTGAATCAATGGAACAAATTTCGTTTTTGGCTTTCGACCTGGGAGCAACCAGTGGCCGTTCGATTTTGGGTACACTGTGCGACGGTAAGTTGCAGATGAAAGAGTTGACCCGTTTCCCCAATCAGATTCTGGAGTTGGGCGGACACTATTATTGGAATATCTTTTCGCTGTATGAACACCTCAAGGCGGGTATGGTGGCCTGCGTGAAAGAGGGTGTTAAAATTACTTCGATCGGTATCGATACTTGGGGTGTCGATTTCGCGCTGATCGGCGAGGATGGCCAAATTCTCGGCATGCCGCTCGCATATCGTGATTTGCATACCACGGGCGCTCCTGAAGAGTATTTCAAAAACGTAATGTCTCGTGAAGGGGTGTACGGCTTGACAGGTATTCAGGTAATGAATTTCAATAGCCTCTACCAGCTCTATGCGATGAAACGTGACAATTCGTCTCCGCTGAAGGCTGCTGTTCGTGCTCTGTTCATGCCGGATGCATTGAGCTATATGTTGACCGGTAAAATGGTTACCGAATACACAATCGCTTCAACCTCTCAGGTTCTGAACCCTCGCACCAAGAAGATGGAAGAGCAGTTGCTCGAAAAAATGGGGGTAAAAGGTTCTCTGTTCGGAGAGGTAGTGCCTACAGGAACGGTGATCGGTACATTGACCGATGCTTTGGCTGCTGAAACAGGTATTGGTAAAGTGCCAGTGGTTGCCGTAGCTGGACACGATACCGCTTCTGCTGTGGCTGCTGTGCCGGCTGCTGATGAGAAGTTCGCTTATCTCAGTTCGGGTACCTGGTCGTTGATGGGTATCGAGGTGAAAGAACCGGTGATTACCGAAGAGACCGCAGCCCTGAACATCACCAATGAAGGCGGTGTAGAGGGTACCACCCGTCTGTTGAAGAATATCACCGGCATGTGGATTCTCGAGCAGTGTATCAAAGAGTGGAAGAAAGAGGGGGTTGAATATAGCTATCCGGAAATTGTCAAGATGGCAGAAGGGGCAACTCCGTTCCAGTCGTTCATTGATCCGGATGATCCTTCATTTGCAAATCCGCCCAGCATGACCGCAGCGATCCGTGAGTTCTGCTCGAAGAGCGGACAGCCTGTACCGCAAACTCACCCTGAGTTGATCCGTTGCATCTTTGAATCGTTGGCTATCAAATACAAAGATATCCTTGAGAAGTTCCGTGCATTGGCACCGTTCCCGATTGAGAAATTGCATGTTATCGGTGGTGGTTCGAAAAACAAACTGTTGGATCAATTGACGGCCAATGCAATCGGTATTCCTGTTGTGGCAGGACCTTCGGAAGCTACGGCTATCGGTAATATTATGTTGCAGGCTTGGGCTGCCGGATGTGTCAACTCTTTGCAGCAGATGCGCGACATGATCGCTAAGGTGGTTGAGACGGAAACCTTCCTGCCTCAGGATACAACCTCATGGAATGAGGCTTACGCCAAAATCAAACATTTATTGAAATAGGTATTTGTTGAGGGAGCGTAGGGATGTGGTAGATTCTAAGGAAAAGCGTATTGATGTCGTTTTGATCGATGCTGCCGTGTCCTCCAAAGTCTTGTTTTGAAATAGATAGGAGCAAAAGTCGTAAATGACAGATTTGCTATTTGATCGATAAAAAGTTAGTAAAACATAAACAACCATAAACTGACTATGAAAGAAGCACAAATCATTAAGGCCTATGAGGCCGCTAAAGAGCGCTATGCACAGATCGGTGTTGATACCGACGAAGCGTTGAAAAAATTGCAGAATATTTCGTTGTCACTGCACTGCTGGCAGACCGATGATGTAACCGGTTTTGAGAATCCAGACGGTCAGTTGTCAGGCGGTATCCAGGCAACTGGTAATTATCCGGGCAAAGCTCGTAATATCGACGAAGTACGTCAGGATATTGAGAAGGTGAAAACCTTGATCCCGGGTTCGCATCGTTTGAGCCTGCATGCTATCTATGGCGACTTTAAAGGTGAAAAGGTTGATCGTAACCAGATCGAGCCTCGTCATTTCCAAAGCTGGATCGATTGGGCAAAGGCCAACAACATGAAACTCGATTTCAACAGCACCAGCTTCTCACATCCGTTGAGTGGTGACTTGTCGTTGGCAAATCCTGACAAAGCGGTTCGCGATTTCTGGATCGAGCACACCATCCGCAGTCGTAAGATTGCTGAGGAGATGGGTCGTCAGTTGGGCGACAAAGCTTGCCACAACCTGTGGATCCATGATGGTTCAAAAGATCTGACCGTTAATCGTTATTACTATCGTTCTCTGTTGAAAGATTCTTTGGATCAGATCTTTGCAGTAAAATGCCCGAATGTAAAAGATGCAGTTGAAAGCAAAGTATTTGGTGTGGGCTTGGAAAGCTATACCGTTGGTTCACATGAGTTCTATATGGGCTATGCGGTGAAAAACGGCATGATGGCTACCCTCGATATGGGTCACTTCCATCCGACCGAAGAGACCTATGACAAGATCTCTTCACTGTTGCTCTTCACTCCTGAAATCCTGCTGCACGTGAGCCGTCCGGTACGTTGGGATAGCGACCATGTCGTAATTCTGAACGACAGTGTGGCTATGCTGGCTCAGGAGATCGTTTGGGCTGATGCCTTGAATAAAGTTAACATCGGTTTGGACTACTTTGATGCATCCATCAACCGTATCGGTGCTTATGTAATCGGTAGCCGTGCAACACAGAAAGCTTTCTTGCAGGCACTGCTCTCTCCGATCAAACAGCTGCGTGACTACGAGTCATCAGGTCGTTTCTTCCAGCGTTTGGCAACTCTCGAAGAGGCTAAGAGCCTGCCATGGTCAGCTGTTTACGACTACTTCTGCTTGAAGAACAATACTCCGGTTGCCGAAGATTATATTACGGAGATCGAGACGTATGAAAAAGAGGTGACCTCGAAACGTTAATTCTCAGCTTTTGCTAACCGTTTGAACTGTCCGTACATGGAAGATCGATTTTGAGCTCCATGTACGGATGGCTCATATAAATACTACTGATCTTATGGAAATCGTGTTAGGATTGTTGATTATCGCTATAGGCAGTTTCGGTCAGTCGAGCTGCTATGTGCCGATCAACAAAATCAAAAACTGGAGCTGGGAATCTTATTGGATTGTGCAGGGAGTATTCGCGTGGTTGGTGTTGCCTTTCTTGGGTGCTCTGCTGGCCGTTCCTTCTGGACACAGTCTGTTTGAACTGTTTACTTCCGCCAATGCCTTCAACATTTGGATGACTATCTTCTTCGGAGTACTGTGGGGGGTAGGTGGTCTGACCTTCGGCTTGTCGATGCGTTATCTCGGAGTCGCATTGGGACAGAGTATCGCTTTGGGTACTTGTGCCGGTCTCGGTACCATCATGGCTCCGGTGTTGCTCAACCTCTTCTTCCCTGAACTGGACGCACTCTCTAAATTAACAACGTCGGTTATTGTGGGCGTGGTAATTACATTGATTGGTATTGCTGTGATCGGTGTTGCCGGATCAATGAAGTCAGCTTCACTTTCTGAGGAGGAGAAAAAGGCTGCTGTTAAGGATTTCAACTTTCCCAAAGGTATTATCATTGCTCTTTTGGCCGGCTTTATGAGTGGTTGCTTTAATGTCGGTCTCGAATTTGGCAAGAGTGTCTCCTTTGCAGAAACAAGTGAAATTTTCAGAACGTTGCCTGCTACCTTCTTGGTAACGTTGGGTGGATTTGTGACCAATGCAATTTACTGTTTCTACCAGAATCAGAAAAATAAGACTTGGGGAGATTATAAAAAGACCAATGTTTGGGCAAACAATGCTTTGTTCTGCCTTTTGGCTGGAGCGTTGTGGTACAGCCAATTTTTCGGTTTGTCGATTGGCAAAGGATTCCTGACCTCTTCAGAATCGTTGATGACGCTCTCATTCTGCATTTTGATGGCACTGAATGTGGTGTTCAGCAACGTTTGGGGAATTATTCTCAAGGAGTGGAAAGGCTGCAATAGAAAGACCATCGGAGTGTTGGTTGTAGGTTTGGCTATTTTGATTTTTGCATCATTTGCCGAACCTCTGCTTAGAATGGTTTTTGGAAATTAATTGTAATAACCTGAACGCTTCCGGACATATTCCGGAATATTATTAACCAATAAAACTTCATTCAAAATGATGAGATGCGCTTTTAAAATGAAGCTGAAACCCGGTTTCGAAGCCGAGTACCAGAAGCGTCATAACGAGATTTGGCCGGAATTGGTCAAAATGCTGAAAGATTCGGGTGTGTACGACTACTCGATTTTCTGGGATAAAGAGACTAATATTCTGTTCGCGGTACAGAAAATCAAAGGAGAACAGACCTCACAGGATCTGGGTCCGACTCCGATTGTTCAGAAATGGTGGGATTACATGGCCGATATCATGGAGACAAATCCTGACAATTCACCGGTATCGATCCCACTGCCAGAACTCTTTTATTTGGAGTAAACGTGCTTGTGCATAGCAATCAACGACACAACGCTTAGTTTAATAATGGTTTGGTTTGGTCGTTTGCCGGGACTTGTCCCAGTAAACAAGTGCGCGTGATCGTTTGATTTGAATGCATCATAGAGATATAGAAAAGAGAGCGGGAGGACTTAAAGGTCTTCCCGCTCTCTTTTCTATATTGTGGAATGTTTTAAGATGCTCTTTCTGGAGTCTGCAAAAAGCAATGAGGGGGTATTTGTGGTACAACCTTACTGCGGGGGAAAGCATCTGTTTTATGAGGTTTATTTGTTGCGGACGATTTCCAATGCCAAAATGTAGGGTGCTGCTGTAAACCCTAGAATTGGACTGCTGTAATATTCGTTGTCATTGATGTCTCCGTCGTGGGTAAATTTTTCCCACAAGCACCCATAAGGGCGTTTTACCAAAGTGCGTGTTTTGTGTGGAATATATTGATCGGGGTAGGGATCGACATAGTTTTTGGTTACCATATTGAGGTATTTGAGGGCGACACGTTCGGCATCTTCACGAAATCCTGCTTTGATCAACCCTTTCATGGCCTGGAATTGCATCGATCCCCAAATCGCCGTGCGTCCGAATTGGTACGGGATATCTTCTTGGGATTCCGAGCAGACTGTCAATCCGCTTTTAACCTCCAATTCCCGCAATAGATTGTTTTTCATCTCCTCGGCTTGGGCTCCTTCGATGACGTGCCACATCAGGGCTGTAAAACTGGTAATGCAGGATATTTCGGTATGTTTCCCATTGACATAATCGTAATCTAACATTAATCCTCGTTGGGGTGACCACAAATATTTTTTCATTAAAACTGCACGTTTTTTTGCAGCTTTTACCCAATTTACGTTACCCTTAACTCCCAATTCCTTTTCGAAATAGGCAAAATTGAGCTCATATTGGTAGAGATTCGCGTTCAGATCGACCGGGATAAAATCCATGCACCGCCCGTAATAACGAGGTGTAAAGTCCATAGATTCACATTCCGCCAGACGTTGTGCTGCGATTCTTAATTTGGTCGAGTCGGGAACATCCCGCGAAACGTGAAACCGATAAAACAGAACACGATCATAAAATTCGAGCAATTCGGCTGTATCGGCATGATGGCCGAAGCGTTGTAATCCTGGAATCGAGGTGCTGTGATCTTCGATCTGGTTTCCATTACGATTCGTCCAAAAATCATACTCTTTCAGAACAGCTGGATAAGCCTTTTTGAGCCACTCTTTGTCTCCGGTCTTTTCATAATAATCGCAGACCATCATCGAAAAGAAAGGCAACTGGCTGCGACTCTCTCCCCAACCGAAAGCATTCGGAATAAAGGAGAGCGAATCCGCGATATAAATAAAGCAGTCGAGATTATTACGGGCCTGTTCGATGAATCCCTGTTTGAGAAGTGCATCATTAATGAAATAGAGATCGTAATAATAGAGAGTTCCCGGATTCAACGCATAGGAATAGGGTTTAGGAAGGCGGGGATTGCTCTCGACAAACTTCATCCAATTATCCCGAATGTAGTTTTCCACTTCGGACCATTTCTCTGGATATAGTGGTTCAGGTGTTGTCTGAGCTTGAATTGTTCCACCATAAAGGCATAGAGTGATACAAATTGTTCTGAGCACAGGTGAAATTTTCATGGTTGATTTGGGTGTAGTTTAGAGAAATGAGCGAGATAGATGTGTTTTTGTAGATATTGGTTGGAAATCTGTAAATGATGAGTAAACGTCGTTCCAACCTGTGTCGGAATTATACCAACAATAAATTGGCTGAGTTTGTTTCCACATGAGTATAACGTGGTGGATGTAAATGAACCGGAAGAGTGTGACAGTCGTAAATAAACGTATGTCCCTCTTCCGGTTATAACAATCTAGTCAATTTGAAAGTTATTTGCTTTGGAGTTGGATAAATTTGTAGGTAATCGGGTTATTGAACTCGATAGCCATCCGATCGACATACTGATTGAACTCCTCTTTATTGGTCAATTTCGTCCCTTCGCTCCAGGCGGTGCAAACCATATATTCGTAAGTGTTGTCTTTATCGGGTGTTACTCGAAAAACGTGATTGCCCGTATAGGCAGGAATATATTGATATTCGGGTTTGTACTCCTCTTTAACAATGATGGCCCCACCGATAAAGTCCACTACAATATTATCGCGCTGATCAATCTTCTCGGGGTCTCGTACCTCTTCCGGTCCTGACGAGATCAAGTAGCCGTTTTTTTGAATGAAATTGTCCTCCTGAGGCTTTTTTTTCATGCCGCAGCCCATCAATACACCCGAACCATTGGGTTGGAAGGTGGTATAATGCACTTTAGATATGCAATAATTTTGATGTGCGTATGCCGTGTAGTATTGTTCGTATTCGTAATAACCGTTGCCGGTGTCCCAATTCATTCCTTTGATTCGTATTGTAGAGCGTAAGGGACCATTGACGATCACATCGTATGCATAACGTGTGTCGGATATCTGTCCGGCGTTCCACAGTGATTCAGGATGCAAACGCTGTTTGGCTGGAGTTTTGCGAGGCATCGAGACCGAGTCGGGATCATCGGGAAATTCGAACAGGCAAATGGCACTGGCTCCGAATGAGGGGGCCACCTCTTGAATGTCTGAACCGTAATCGTGATTCAGGTTGGCGATCCCATATCCGTCGATGTTTTGGGTATAAAGAATGGGCGAAACCAATGTGGGTTTACGTTTCCCATAGGCATCCACACTGTTGGCAAACCAAATTTTCCATCCTACCTCTTCGGTCTCCCAAAATGGCATGATGTGGCGACAGTAGCTGCCGATATTGGCATGGGTGTGGTGTCGGTTCCATCCTCGAATGTTCTCTCCCAAATAGATATAGATCGTGCGAGTCTCGTTGGGTTTCATGTCGAGTTGGAAGAAAAGCTCATCCCAAATGCCGTCTTTATCCAGATCATCTAATTGGTGAAAAACCATGCGGCCGTTGTGTTCCTCGCGCAGTTGATGCCCTCCCTGCACGTTCAGCACCGAATCGGATGGGGCAGGACGGGGATCACCTGTCGGGTCAACCACTGTAATCATCATTTCATGCAGGTCTGCCAATGGAAAATTCTCCCGTTTGATGATAACAGGAGTGTTGGGGCGTTCCAGATTTGTGGGGTTTGTGACTTCGAATTCGAGGCGTTGTGCAGGGGCGAAATCACCCTGCGTATACCATGGGTAATCGGCACTATTGCCTGACAGTGTCAGCAGACAGGCTCCCAAAACGGTTAACAGGTAACGTGGATGCATGGATGAAACAAAATTTAGGTTTTGGTTAAGGGTTTGTTTATAGGTCAAGTAAAGATACAAATTTTTTTAACATGCACGAATGTCCCAGGATGCTGAGTGTAGAAGTTTGAGATCGTTTGCGTATATCCGAATATAGAGGAGAATATTGGGCGATTTTATGTTGTTTAGCTTGAGGAGCGGTAAATGTTTGGAATACTTGTGGCGAGTTGCACTGTCAAATAATAAAAATCTCCCGGACTTTCATTAGGTCCGGGAGATTGTAAGTAATGATTTATTCCGATCTGCTACGTCTGAGGGAAGCTATGGTAATAAAGCTGTTGCAGAGCCTAAATGTTATATCTGCGATTTGTACTAAAGAGCCTTTACTTCGTTCGGTGCAAATTCCCAGGAATAGGTTTGATCTCCCAAAGTGTAGCGAACAATCGGATTCGTGCTGCTCTCATCGAGTGTGAACTCTTGGGCCGTACTCTTCTGGTCAGAAGGGTAGAAAACAGTTGCTACTACAGTCTCTTTGGCCGGTGCTTGTAGCGAGGTGAAGATACAGGGAACAATCTGCATCGGATCATTTTTAACCACTCGTACCACATACTGCTTTTGAAGACTGACCTCATATGGGCTGTTGATCAGAGGTTGCATCTCCATGGAGGTGTGTTTCCCTTGCAGGGAGACACTGTGCCCATCGTTGATGGTTACATCTACTCGAGGATGGAATAACAGATCGATTTTGGCCCCTTTCTCACAAGTTATGCGATCCAATACGATCACAGCATTGGTCCGTTTGTCGAGTACCATGGCCCGTTTCCACCCTTTCATCTCCTGTTTGGGATAGGCATTGGTCGGATCCATCAACGTGTAATCGAATGCCGGTGAGGTGTAAAATTTGTCAATCTTACCACCCAGTCCCTCAATCCAAGGTTGATCTTTGTGCTTACATGGAATTTGCTCCTCGCCGTTGACATGGACGACATTATGCGAAAGACTACGGACGTGCAGGTATTTCCATCTGTCTTCGGTGAAGAAGAACTGATCATACACCTTCTGATCCATCTCTCCCACCAAAATGTCACCTTGCCAACTCAGGATGAAGGATCCTGCATCTAAATGTCCGTGGTGCGGATCATTCATCGGAGCACATTTGATGGCAACCTGCAGATTCTCTTCACCGAAGTCTTTACGCATGAAGGCCCAATCGATACTCGGAAAATATTTGGATGCCACAGCAGGCTTTTCTGCCTGGATGGTCGGGCGTGGCCAAATCAGTTCCCAAAAGTTCATTGACCGACGGTCATCACTGAAATATTTTTCGAGGTAGTACATGGCTGCCGGGTCTGGATTCTCGGCAATAAATTTGTTGTAGAAATAGGAGTAGCCGATGGGCCCTGGTGAAAAGCCGTCATTAAAGGTTCCGGTCATGCCATACAGTCCGAAATCGGCTGGATGTTGCCATCCCTCGACTTGGAACAGGTTTACCTCTCCATCGGTTAAGCGTTTGATGGCATCGATAAACGCAATGGACTCCCGAAGCCCGTATATGGAGTAGTGACGTCCTTCCGCCCAACCGTTGTCGGAACCATATTGTTCCAAATTCTTTTCCATGCCTTCGCAACTGCGGGCTACGACATCGATCAGTTTCGGGTCTTCGGTCAGCAGAGCCAATGCTGCAATGCCCAAACCTCCGTAGCAACTTGCCGACCAGTTGCATCGATAGGCGCCGCTCCACCAGAAGTAGTCATAGTTGCCTCGTACGCGCAGAATGGCATTTTCAAGCAGTCCGCTGCGGATGCGGTTGCGCTGCTCTTTATCCATTGCGGGATAGATCCAATCGTAAACCAAGCCCAAGGCCAATGCAATTTCGCTGGTGTGCAGATCAAAGGTGAAGACCACCTGGTCGTCCCCGGCGCCCCAAGGCCATACACGTTTGTGAATCACCTTATAGCGATGAAGTCCCAAGACCCAATAGGTCATTTCGCAGAGGCGATCAGCGTAGTGGAATGCCTTTTGGGCGTAGGCTTCATCTCCGGTCATTTGGTAAAGAAAAGCTAATAATTTAGCCCCTTCCCGATAGTAACCGACGAAATGTTCGAAATCAAAAGTCTCGTTATATACGTTGGCATCGTTATCCAAAAAAGGTTCGGGTTCGACAGTTGTCAACAACAGACGTCGTCCCTGTTGTTGCAACAGATCGAAAATCTGTGCCTCGGTGGGATTAGCGGCAATGCGATCGAGCATCTCCTGTTTGCTCTGATTGTCGAAAACCAAATAGGGGTGTTCGAGTTTGCGTTCGAGAATACCCTGACTGATGGTTGTGTAGTCTCGCGCTGCAAATGACGGGGTGATGCAACAGAGCAGCAGTACTCCAAAAAGTATTTTAAGTTTCATAGGTATTGAGGTTAGGTGTTCAAGGTTTTGTTCAAATAGGTCAGGCCGGAGCGTCAAAGAAATGAACCATACTCCTATATTGTAAAATGATTGTCTTTTGATAGAGATGTCTGTGAATACGTTCTATATGAGAATACGGTCGTGACAGGATGTATGTGCTGTTTCGATAGTAATCATAAAAAATGCTATCCGATGTGCCAGTAAGCTAATCGAATAGCAATTTAAGAAAAATAGGTCAAATCCCAAAGATGTCCGGAGAACTATCTTGTGTTGTTTGATCGCTATCGTATGTTATGGGGAAGGGATCAAACTTTACCGTATCCATTCCAGTGAGTATAACCAAATAAGGCTTGCAGGATGAGTTTCTCCTTTGGTTACAATCTCTTGTCGAGAGGAACTGTATATCGGTTGTTGTTACGTTTGATCTCTTTCCTATGAGGTAGGTGGTGTATGCTTAAATTTCGTTGCCGTATTTTGGCGAAATGGCTACAATGTGTTCTACCTCGTCGTCTGTAAGTGGCGTGTAATCCTCCAAATGGTAATATTCGAGCAAGAGGGAGCCAATGTGGTTTAGGAATTGCTCTGTTGTGTCATCGTTTCCGAGCAGATCGCTCATGTTGACCACCGGACTGGGAACCGAAGCAACTCCCTTTCCCCGGACGGAACGATCTCCGCGTAACGCGTGATGCAGCACCTCTATGTCACTCCGATGTAACAGTGTGCCATGAAATAGTTGGCGGTTGCGGGTGACATGCGATGCTGTGCCGGAAATTTTTCGTCCATCAACCAGCAGTTCTTTGCGGTGTCCGACTGTCGCGTTGATCCCGATATGTCGCAGTACGGAAACAATCGGTGTCAGAAAGTCCCGATCCAATACCGGAGAGGTCTCTTTATTGGCTATGAACGAATAGTTGATATTCCCATAGTCATGGTAAACGGCACCTCCTCCGGATAATCTGCGGACTACCTCGATCTGATGCGTACGGCAAAAGGTCTCGTCGATTTCGGCTGCAACGGTTTGGTTGCGTCCGATGATGACCGACGGACGGTTCCTATACAATAACAGAACGTCGTCTGGACGTTCTGTTATCATGTATTCTTCCAATGCGCAATTTTGCGCCGGAGAGTTCCAAGGACTGATGATTATTTTCATCTTGAATGGGTTGTCATTGGTCCTTTGCTCATTATTGTGTGTTCAAATTTCCGTTGCTTCCTTCATGGTGATTTGGGCCCTTCACCTCTGGAATAAGAACTGGTCAGTGTGCCATGATCTATTCCAGGCTTCAAGAACAATTCACTTGTCGTGGAAGATCGGACGTGAACTACTGACCTACGTGGAAAGCAACACGCAACTCTTCGATCTCTTTGTCGTTGATCGGCTGAAGTGTTCCGATCGGAGCTGCCATAATCAGCGATTTAGCACTGAATTCAGCAACTTCGAGGTGGTCGAAAGTGTCGATCAGCTTTTTGCCGGTGATCAGCACTGAGTCGTTGGCCAACAGTAGGCAAGGATGTGTTTTGGTCATCTCTGCGATTGCGTTGGGATCTTCGTATTGCAGGTTGAATGGTACCAAAGGTACATCCTGCAACTGAATCCAGCTCTCAGGGATCGTACGGACATCGAATTTAATGCCTGATGTACAGAAGCCCATCAAATAGGGTGACTGGGTCAGGATGATTGAATCGATGTTCGGGTTGCTTTGGTAAATAGCCTGGTGCATAGCAACCGAGCGGCTCGGGATCTTACCAGCCTCTACCATGCCGTTTTTCACCTGAACGATGTTTTCCGGCTCAATGTCCCAACGGGGTACACCCGGAGGGGTGATCAGGAAGTCATTTCCGCGCCAGCGAACTGATACGGTACCATAAGTACTGATCATCAAACCCTGGTCGCAAGAACGACGTACAATGCGGCAAATGTCGGTACGGATTGCACGTTCGTCCGAAGGATAACTTACACCCATGAAGTGTGGGTAATCTGTCGGAAGAGATGCATCGTGGCGACCGATCTGCTCGTCTGTCAAATAGGTCGGATCACCCAGAACTTTGGCGTTCAGTTCAGTACGTGCACACAACTCCAGGGTTTCGAAACGCTGATAAGCATCCATCAAATCCTCACCGCAAAGCACAACACCATGGTTCTCCATGATGACAGCTTTGTAGTCAGGGTGGTTGCGGAATTCAGTCGCAATTTTCTTACCCAGTTCCTGGCTGCCCGGACATGCATAAGGTGCAAATCCGATCTTACCGCAAATGCGGCGAGCCTGCGGAATGATATTGGTATTTGGAATTTTGTGAACGATGCTGAACGATACCAATGCGGGTGGGTGTGCATGGATTACGGCACGCATGCCGGGACGCATCTGATAAATCGCTTTGTGGAAGGGGTACTCCGAAGAGGGTTTGTGCGGACCGATAATGGTACCATCCGCTTTCACACAGATGATGTCCTTTTCGGTCAACGAACCTTTGTCAATCGCACTCGGGGTAATCCACATGTCGCCATTGTCGTCCATGATCGAGACGTTACCGCCCGATGTGGTCGTCATGCCGCTGCGATAGATACGGCCGATGATCACCGTAATCTGTTCGGCAGGATGCATCAACTTGGTGTCTAACTGTTTCATAACCTAACCTAAAATTGTTTTTTATTTGTCCGGCTCATGCCGGTCGTTATTGTTTTTTCAACTCTTGGGTTTGCTGTTCCCATATCTTACACTGTGGGTGAAACCGTGTATTGTTTCACCCTACAGTGAGGTTTGTTGTGTCAGGCCTGTCGTTGCATCTCAGCCGATGAGAAACTCTATGCGAGCTTGTCAGCATTAGCCAGAAGATACTCTTCGGCTTCGATGTTCCACAAACCTTTGTGGCGTGCGCAGATCTTGGCCAGTTCTGCAAACACCGGTTGTTTTTCACCCAGTTTTTCGAAATCCGCAATCGGGGTTAGCGGCATATCGATGTGGGTGTATATCAGTTTCTTTCCGCCTGGAATGGAAGGCAGATTGAGCGTTGTGTCGATTACAGCATTCAAACCTCCTACGTGGGTGACCAATCCGGCCGGATCGAGTCCTTCGCTCATCATTTTCAGCGCTTCGATCATATCTGCGGTATTTCCTCCACTGGTTCCTACTACGTGGGTATAAGCGTAGTGTACGTTGTAGAAATTGAACGGAGCTTTGAAGTCGGTTTTGGCCGGTCCTGCAAAGAAGTTCAAACAGCCATCAAAAGCCAGGATGGCATCTGCCTGTTCTACTACAGGAACCACCGGGGCAAAGACAAAGACATCGTTGTAGCCATTCCCGCCTGTAAGCGCTTTCAGCTCGGCGGTAGGATCTGCCATTGCGCCGGTATTGATATATTTCAGTTCGATGCCATTTTTGGCAGCCTCTTCTGGAGAGTAGAGCGATGCTGCACGATCCAAACGGCTTTGATCGATATCGGTTACTACCAGCAGCCGAGGTTTCCGGTCTTTGCGGTGGATGGCGTAATTGATTGCTGCCAATCCCATCGGACCGACACCTGCCAGAATTGCCATGCAACCTCCGTCAGCAATCTCCATCTGGTGAACATACGATCCGGGGGTGATGTGGTAGTTGGCATGCATGGCTCCGATTACGCATGAGAGCGGTTCAGCCAATGCAGCCGGATAGAAACCTTTACCGGTATAGTTGAGCAGGCATCCCTTTTCCATCACTTCGTTGGGAATAACCACATAAGTGGCATCACCGCCGATATGGTGATAAGAGTATCCCGGTGCACTTAATACCCCGACCGGCCCGTTCTCATAGTTCAGCGCAGGCTGAATGGAGAATTTTTGACCGGGAGTGAACTGATTTTTCCATTTGGCTCCGACTTCGATGATTTCACCGGCAAACTCGTGGCCGATGATCACCGGGTTTTCGGCGATATCACGAGGTACACGTTTGTGAATATCTGCCTCATGTGAAGCTTTGTATGACGACATGCAGATGCTGTCACACATAACTTTGGCCAGGATTTGATCCTCGCTGATTTGCGGCAGCTCAAACTCCTCCATTCGGAGGTCGTTCTTGCCGTATAGTCTGACTGCTTTCGTTTTCATGATAGCTTGTTTTAACGATACTTGCCGCTTTCGGCTGCAAATATACGCATTAAATTAATAAAAATAGGTCCCGCAAAAACTCGTTAAAAATATCGAGCTTCCTGCGGGACTTTTTTGTTACCTGTTCGCAGGTTAGCTTAACATGACCTGACCTCCAGTGACAGGAAGTGCCTGGCCTGTTTCGCACGTCTGCTCAATCAAATAAAGTACGGCCTTGGTCACATCTTCCGGACCAGTTCCTTTACGCATCGGTACCTGTGCCATGTAGTATGCACGAACATCTTCTACATTCTTTGCACCTGGCACCTTACCTGCATGCAGATATTGCAGGAACAGTCCATTTTCGGGATTGCTCCACAGCGGACCTTCGTAGTAGTTGCCGGGACAAACGGCATTTACTTTGATACGGAACGGTGCCAGTTCCAAAGCGAAAGATTGGGTGAGTCCTACTCCTCCGAACTTGCTACCTGCGTATGCAAAATTGGCTTTCGAGCCACGCAGACCTGATTTAGAGTTGATCTGAATGATGTCGCCGTAATTATCTTCGCAATATTTGTTCTGCAGTTTCATGACGCGAGAAGCGGCCTGTGCGCAGTAGAAATAGGCGTTGTAGTTGATCTTGGTGACAAACTCGAAATGTTCGGGAGTCATCTCTTCCAAACCTCCTGCCCGCAATACACCGGCGTTGCTGATAAAGACATCCAGACCTCCGAATGCACAAACCGTTTTGTGGATCAATTCGCGCAGACTGGCCGTATCGGCTACATTGGTCTTAACGAAAATCGCTCGGTTACTTTTAGCCAGGGTGTTGAGATTCTCTGCAGTTTTCGCTCCAGCAACTTCGTTCAAGTCGGCAACGACGATGTTGGCGCCTTGTTGAATCAGGCAACGTGCGATGCCCTCGCCGAAACCTTGGGCTGCACCGGTAACGATGATTGTTTTGTTTTCAACACGACCGGCTGTCGCACCGGCACTCACTTTACGCCGATAGTTTTCGACCTCCCAGTTGTCAATGAAGTCGATCTGTGCCTGAGCCATTGGATGCTCACCGCCGAAAGATTGTGCGAGGTAAGCGATCTTCATCATGTCCTGGTAAACCTCGGCAATGATGTCGCAGCCAGCAGCATTATCTCCGACAGCTACCAAACCGATACCTTTGATCAAAATCACTTTCGGAGCATAATCGTATTTTGCTTTGTAAGCGTCGATCTCTTGTTGAGCTGTTGCCAGAATGGCTTCAGTTCCTTCGCTGTCGATATAAATGTAGTTCGATTTGCAGTAAACGATAATATCGGGTGAGAAGGGTTTGGAAATTTTGGCAAAAAGCTCTTTTGACTCGGTGAAGTAGGAGATCAGAGCATTGTTGATCACTTTCAGTGTCTTGAGGTTGCCTTTGTCGCTGACCATCATGCGGATGGCTGGAATAATCTCCTGTGCAGAGCTGCAAACATCGGCTTCTCCTCTCAGCGGACTTTGGGTCAGTGCCTTTTCAATTTTCCCCAAAACGTCGTCGTAAATGGCTTGAATCTTTTCGGTTGATTCAGCTCCTACGAAAATACCGTGGTTTTGAAGCAGAATAATCGAAGGTTCGTGTCCGTGTTTTTTTGTGTATTCACGAATCTGACTCTCCACCTCTTTGAACAAGATATAGCCCGGATCAATGTACGGAATGTACAGTGCTTCATCGCCGAACAGTTTGTGAGTCATCTCTTCAGCCTGTTGTGAGCACATCAGACCGTTGACAAAAGTCGGGTGCAGATGCACGATAAAGCTGGCACTAAGTGCATTGTGAAGCGAAGTCTCTACACTGGGACGACGATCTTTCGTGATGCAGGCTGCGGCCAGATCATTCTTAACCTCCTCTTCTCGTGTAGCGGTATCGCTCGAATACTGCTTTTCAGAGATAACATTCAGTTTTTTCCGGTCCAGAACAGCAAACCCATCTTCGGTGATCGTAGCTAAAGCGTGTCCGCTTGCTTTGACCCACAAGGTGTCTGCATTTTTATAAGAGGTGTTGCCGCCTCCTGCAATAACATAGCGGCTGTCGGAGCCGTAAAACTGGGATATTTTTACAAGTTGTTTCAGTTCGTTCATGGTTTTACGTTTGTCGATATGGATAAATTTGATTGTCTGTTTTTCGCTCTTGCTCGGATTTTAAAGTATTGTGATTCAACTCTCCAATTTTAATCAAGCAGCGGGAACAGGCAATATCAATTATCCGATCACTGCTTTGATTGCTTGGTCTCCGTAGGCGATATACTCGTCACGTTTGCTGACATCGGGGCGCCCTTCGCGGTCCACATAGCCCTGTTTGCCATTCTTGACCAACTCTTGATGTGCCGCTACGACGCACGCCCCCTCATAGTTGATCTGACGCAGTCTGTCTGAAAGAGGTACACCGCCGCGTGCCGCAAGTTGGATTGGTTCCATGGCCGGTGTGTTATGTTCGCTGCCGAACGTAACGACAAATCCACTGTCGTGCAGGTATCCGGCGTACTCTTCCAATACCTCGAGACTGTTACGTGTAGGAATGAACTCGACAGAGAAAAATCCTCTCCGTTTGAGCTCTGCAGCCGTCTTACGCACGTCGGCTTCAAACTGAGTAAAATTACCTTTGGCATCATCGGCCAAGAATGGATAAGTGGGAATGCCTCCAGCCGCCAGAATGATCTGACGAACATCCTCGACAGGCAGAAATGCTGCCGGAGTTTCTGCAACGAAGGCAGCGCCACCCGCTTTAAGCAGATTGCCGCGGATCTCATTCTCCAAACCGGCCAGATCATTCAGTTTCGATTTGAGCGGTTTCCCTTCGAACAGTTCGGTGAAAAAAGCGGTTAACTCTTCTTCGGCATTGCCGTACTTTTCCTGGGCTTTCATGCGCAGCGCTTTGGCTAAGTGCCGCTCACGAATCGAACCGCTGGTCAGATTCTGCTTGATCCATTCGAAATCGAGCACGATATCTTTGCCTTTGCGAGCTAACAGGTCGTTGAGCTTGTCGCACATCTGTTTGACCTGTTCGTGCGTCTCGGCGCATACCCCAGCCAGTTGTGAAGCGTATGGTTCTGGCAAAACAGCCGGGCAAGCAAGTCCTTTCCCGCTGAGGTAGGTTCGTCCCGGATTATTCGGGTCGTTAACTCTGACCCCTGCCTCCTGATCGGCTTTGTGCAGGCTGATAAATTCGATGTTAAAGAGCGGATAGAGGTGGCGTTTGCGACACTCTTCGTCCCACTGGGTATAACCGGCTGTGGTGTAGAAGTCGTTAATGCCCACCACCTTCACATTCTCAGCGACCGCTCGTTCCAACGAGTCGGTCAGCGTGTCGAATGCGCTGAAGGAGTATGGTGTGTGGAGGTGAGCATTGACGCTCACCTCCTTCACCTTGGGTCTTGAAGTCGGTTGACAGAGTTCACACATGGTTAGGTTAGGTTAGCGATGAACTCTGATTAAATTCCGGCTTTCGCGCGACGGATTTGTTCTGCCTCAGTAAAGTTACGGGTTGGAACGTGACCTTTGAGCGGAACGATCTTCTCGTGGATGGCATCTATGAAGCTGTCCACTTGTGGGAAGAAGGCATACTCCAACTCGAAAGCAGGAGTGATCCAGTCACGAGAACCGAGAACTACTGGAGGTGCATCCAACTCGTCGAATGCCAATTCTGTGATATTGCGGGCCAAATCGTTGAGGAACGATCCACGGCTGGTGGCATCGCCTGCGATGATGATACGGCCAGTCTTCTTAACTGAAGCAAGTACCTTTTCGTAGTTGAATGGAACCAAGCTGCGGGCGTCGATCACTTCGGCGCTCATGCCGTATTTCTCTTCGAGGATTTTTGCAGCCTCCAAAGCACGGTATAAAGTAGCTCCGATGGTGAGGATTGTAATGTCTTTTCCTTCGCGTTTAATGTCGGGCTCGCCCAGCGGAATTTCATAGTAACCTTCCGGTACACCGCCTTCGTGGAATTGTTCTCCCACGTCGTAAATGCGCTGGCTTTCGAAGAAGATAACCGGGTCAGTTCCCTGCAATGCTGCATTCATCAAACCTTTGGCATCGTATGGAGTTACCGGGAAAACAACCTTCAGACCCGGAATGTGAGCTGCCAACGAGGTCCAGTCTTGAGAGTGCTGAGCACCATATTTAGAACCAACTGATACGCGAACCACTACCGGCATTTTGAGAATGTTGCCGCTCATGGCCTGCCATTTAGGCAGCTGGTTGAACACCTCGTCACCGCAGCAGCCGAGGAAGTCGCAGTACATGATCTCAGGGATTACGCGGCCACCGCACATGGCATAACCGATAGCGCTACCGATAATGGCAGCTTCGGCGATCGGCGCGTTGAACAGACGGTGATAGGGCAGAGCCTCTGTCAGACCACGGTAAACGGCGAATGCACCACCCCAGTCGCGGTTCTCTTCTCCGTATGCGATCAGCGATGCGTCTTTGTAGAAACGATCGATAATAGCTTCGAAAATACCATCACGCAGCTGGAACTGTTTCATCTTCGAGAAGGGTTTGCCATCCTTGTCGAAAGCGAAACGCTCTTTTTTGGTGATTTGCTGTACACGTGGGTTTTCGCTCATCGGATGGTTAACCTCCGGTTTGGCGTCTGACAGTGAGTCGATGCTTTGATTCGAGAACATCATTGTGCCGAGCAGTTCTGGGTCTTTGTGCAGATCCATACGTGGGGAAAGCTCGTCGTCGATAGCCAGTTTGAAGGTATCGAACATGATATCTTTGATCTCTTTGGTGATGGCATCCAGATCAGCCTGAGATGCAACACCAGCTTCGATCAACTCTTTACCGTAGGCAACGATGCAATCCTGTGCCTCCCATGCTTCGATCTCCTCTTTGGTACGGTATGACGAAGCGTCCGAGGGCGAGTGACCGCTGTAACGATAGGTCAGAACATCGATCAGAACAGGACCGCTCTTCTCCTCTTCAAGAATCTTCTTTTTGCGGCGGTATGCGTCGATTACAGCCAGCGGGTTGTAACCGTCCACACGTTCTGCATGCATTTGCTCGGGGTTGACACCGGCACCGATACGGGCTGCAAAATCGAAGCCCATCGTCTCACCGCGGGTCTGACCACCCATACCGTACTGGTTGTCCATGATGTTGATGATGACAGGCAGACCGCCCTTCATATCACCTTCCCAAAGTTGTTTGAACTGATCCATGGCAGCGAAGGTCATACCTTCCCATACCGGACCGCGGGCCATTGAAGCGTCACCGAGGTTGGCGACAACGATACCCGGTTTGCGGTTTACTTTTTTGTAAAGAGCAGCACCGACAGCGATACTACCGCTACCACCTACGATTGCGTTATTCGGGTAGATACCGAACGGAGTGAAGAAGGTGTGCATACTGCCACCCAGACCCTTGTTGAAACCGGTGGTGCGGGCAAAGATTTCAGCCAAAGCTCCGTAAAGCAGGAAACGGATACCCAGGTCTTTTACAGAACCGCCTTTGAAAGCTTTCTTGGCAACATTGACGGTAGCACCATCCCAAAATTCATTCATGATCTTCTCGAGAGTCTGGTCGTCGAGCAGCTCGATGGCGCGCAGACCTTTGGCGAGAATTTCGCCGTGACTACGGTGAGATCCGAAGATAAAGTCGTCGATGTTCAACATGTAGGCCATGCCGACAGCAGCGGCCTCCTGACCGGCAGACAAATGGGCCGGACCGGGGTTGTTGTATTCAACGCCATTATAGCCACCGGTGGTTTTTACCAACTGCAGCATCGTTTCGAATTCGCGGATCACGACCATGTCGCGATAGATGCGTTTCAGATCCTCTTTGGTGAAGTTTTTGCTTTTCAGCTCATCCTTCACACTCTTTTTATACTGATTGACAGGGATCGGCGTGAAGGTGATTTCACCTGCTTTACGCATCTCCTTGGGATCGATGTATTGTGATTTAGGCATGATTAGTTGTTTTTATGTTTTGATTAGTTTTAGATTATCTGTAGAAGTTTTGAGTTCTTATTCACCGAATGCAAATACGGTCTCTTTGAAGATCTCGGAAACAGTCGGGTGGGGAAATACGATCTCTTGAAGCTCTTTGAGTGTCATCTCTTGTTCGATGGCCATGCAAGCGCCATAGATCATTTCACTGCAAGGGTTACCCAGCATGTGTACACCCAGAACCTCACCATGTTTCTCTCCGACGATCACTTTGCACAGACCGTTGCCGCCCTCATTCTCGGCAACGAAACGTCCGGCGTATGCCATCGGCAGTTTGGCAATACGGTAAGCGATACCCTCTTTCTTGGCGGCCTCTTCGGTCAGACCGACTCCTGCTACCTCCGGATTGGTGTAAACGACACCAGGAATGGCGTTGTAACGCATGACGTCCGGACGTCCGGTCAGGTTGTTGACAACCACTTCACCTTCACGGCTGGCGGTATGTGCCAGCATAGAGAAACCGGTAATGTCACCCGCTGCAAATACATTGGGAACGTTAGTGCGCATTTTGTTGTCCACTTTGACTGCTCCGCGGTTCAGTTCTACACCGAGATTCTCCAATCCCAATCCCGCTGTAACGGCACGACGTCCGACGCTGACCAGAATTTTATCACCTTGAGCAGATGCAGTGTTGCCTTGTGGGTCAACGAAGATGACCTCGTTGCCTTTGATTTCGGTTACACGACATGAGAGGTTGAATTTGATGCCTTTTTTCGCATAGATGTCACGCAACATGGCGCTGATCTCTCCATCCAATCCTCCTAAGATTTCGGGCAGCATCTCTACCACCGTAACTTCGGTGCCGAGGCTGTTGAAGAAGCTGGCGAACTCCATACCGATTACACCACCACCGATGATGATCAATTTCTTGGGCTGCTCTTTCATGGCAAGAATTTCGCGGTTGGTCAGGATGATATCGCCGGCCTCTTTGAGACCTGGAATGGGCGGTACAAATGCTTCAGAACCGGTGCAGAGCAACAGGTTGACAGCATAGTAGGTTTCGCCGTTGCATTCGATCTCAATACCATTTTGAGAACGACCTTTAATTTTGGCTTCACCTTTGACCACAGTGACTTTGTTTGCCTTCATTTTGGCTCCGACACCACCAACCAATTTGCGGACTACTTTGTTCTTGCGGTCGATGATTTTGCCATAGTCATATGAAGCATCGGTCGTATAGACGCCGTATTTGTCACCATGTTTGGCGTAGTCATAAATCTTTGCGCTGTAAAGCAACGTTTTGGTGGGGATGCAACCCTCATTGAGGCAGACACCGCCCAATTCGCGTTTTTCGAACAGTACGACGTTCAGCCCTTTTGCTCCGGCACGTTCTGCAGCCACAT